>Ga0181388_1000001_pt1 | contig 74978 bp, 78 predicted proteins | sample 11SPOviralmetaG_FD_130120 | JGI IMG/M metagenome (GOLD analysis project Ga0181388, IMG submission 130120) | Marine viral communities from the oligotrophic San Pedro Time Series (SPOT) site, San Pedro Channel, CA, USA - 11 SPOT_SRF_2010-05-17 | ecosystem: Environmental > Aquatic > Marine > Strait...
GGTAAGCTAGATAAAGAATGGAAAAAAAGAAGATTTGATGGTAAGAGAGGTGGTTATACTGTAAATGCTCCTGGTTTTGATATGAACTATCAACCAAGAGATGAGAAGTTTATGGATTTACCAGATGATCCAGAAAAGATTACAAAGAAACCAGAAGTACAGCCTAAACCAGAAGTAGATCCACAATGGTGGCAACAAGATATAAATAATCTTATTGCTCAAAATAATATAAAAGATAATCTATATCTTCCATTTGCTCCAGTATTAGAGGATCAAAAAATTGATTATGTATTAGATGACTATACTGGTAGAGTAAATGCTAATCTTGCTGCTCAAAATACAATGGCGCAGGCACTAGGTGCTTATGGTCCACAGGCAATTGCACGTAGTAACATTCAAGGTAAAACTTTAGATGCTAATGCTAAAGCTATTAATCAAGTTAATCAGAACAATGTCAGAACTATGAATCAAGTTGCAACTATGCAGCCTCAGTTAGACATGAAAGTTGATCAGTTAAATAATGCAACAACCAAAAAACTATATGATGATACAGTTACTGCATTGCAAAATGCCGATAACTTTAAGAATTGGCAAACTGCAAAAACAAATGAGTTATATAATGCAGGACTTACCAATATGGCTAATACATATAATATGAATCAACTGTATGATTATTATAATGTTAATCCATCTAGAGCAGGTATAGTAGAATTTGGTCCAAATGGCAAAAAATTAATGAAAGATAATCAAGGAGATCAAGTTCAATCAAATATAGAAAAGTGGCAAAGACTGCAAGAACTTGTTGGTAAAGATGAAAAGGGTAATCAAAGGGAAGTTACAGAAAGCATGTGGGAAAGAATATATGGTCCTGTAAGTTCTTCTACTAATACTCAAAGAACATATGGTCAAAATGAACTTAACACTCAAGGAGCACCAGTAGGATATGATGCAGCTAGGAATACAATAACTAGATCACAAAAAGGAAAAGAAATAAAAAAGTTATCAAAGTGGGCGGTACCATTTTACAGTGGTAAGATGGGAATGTAAACCTAAAGGGTTTATACAAAACACTTTGTAAACTTATATAATTATATTAATTTTACATTATGGCAACATACGTTAAAGGAGCAGATACTTATTTACCAGACATTAAACCGTTTACACCGGATTATAAATTCTTGTCTGCTGTTCTACAAACTAGAACTGATAAGTATGATGCTAATTACAAAGCTACAAATGACTTATATAATAAAGTTGTTTATGCAGACTTATCAAGAGAAGATACTAAAGAGAGGAGAGATCAATATGCTGAGCAAATTGCTCCTCAAATAGAACAAATATCAGGATTAGATTTATCATTAGCTTCTAATGTAGATGCGGCTAAAAGTGTTTTTGCACCATTCTATGAAGATGATATTACTGTAAAGGATATGGTCTATACCTCAAGGTTTAGAGATCAATCACAAAGAGCACAGAACTTATTAAATTCTCCTGATCAAACGGTACAAGAAAAATACTGGGATGTTGGAATGAGAGGCATGCAATATAAAATGGATGAGTTTATTAATTCTGATCCAGAAGATGCATTAAGAATGTCTTTGCCTGATTATGTGCCTAAAGCTAACTTATTTAAAATGAGTCAGCAAATGTTGGCTAACATGGATCCACCATTGAAAATGAAAATGGATAGGTTTGCTAAAGTACCAAACCCAAACTTTGATCCTAATAAACCTGTATCACGTGAAAATAGAAAAGAAATAGCCAACACTGATTGGATTATTACTGAACAAAATGGTTCTTTGGTTACTGGTGCAGCACTACAACAGATTAGAAATAACCTATTAGATAATCCTTCTGTACAAAAAGCTTATCAAATGGAAGCTTATGTTGCAGGGATGGACTTTGCAACTGATGCTGTTAATAATGGTGCAGCTGCATCTCTTAGTAACGGTCAAGAAATGTGGGCCAATGAAACTATTAGAAGAATAGAAGCTAGAAATTCTGCTGAGTTAAATAATGATGTAGAAGCATTACGTAAAGCAGAAAATTCTGCTGTTACATGGTCTAACTATAAAGCTAAAAATGGTATTGTACCGGGTAGTGGTCTTGATAAATTAGACAGAGAGCAACTATCTGATATAGAAAAGTATAAATTAGATATAGAAGCTAAAAAACAAATAGCACAAGAAGTCAATAGACCTACTCCTACAAATCAGAATGTTATAAATAAAGCATATAACTTGTATATGCAAAGTAACATTATAGATGATATGAAAGAATCTGCTCAAGCATGGAGTGCTAGAGACTATATCTTTGAAATGAAACCTAATGAATTTGCTGTTAAGGAAAAGGAGTTTAAATATAACATGGCAGAAATTCAAGCACGTGCTACTAATGAATTTAACCTTGCAGCATATAAAGCAAATAGAAAAGATGATAATACTTTATTAGAGAAAGGGTATAAGTATGACAAGAAAGGAAACCTTGTTGCATTACCTTGGGCTGAAGGATCTGCTGCTGCTGGTGGTGGTTTTTTTGGTGATTTAGCATCTATGTTAAATGAACCTGTGTTTAGTCTTTCAGATGCAAATACTATAACTGGTGCAGTAGATGAAGATGGTAATTTTACGGCTAATTCAGATATTGTAGGAACTACACAAAAAGCTTATGCGGAACATTTACAGTCTACTGCTGTAGATTATGTTGGAGCAATATTGGGTACAGATAACCAAAGCGGAATGCTGCAGCTAATGTACCCTAAAGGAAATACAAATGCTGAAGATCAAACCTATAGTATAAATATTAAAGGCAGAGGAGAAGTAAATGGAAGTATTAGTGATTTAAGAAGAATATTAAGTACTCCTGCTAATTCAGATGGAACTGGAGGGTTAAAATATATAGATGCTATCAAAGAATTATATAATACAAATAAAGCTGCATTTATAGATACTAGACAGGTAACTAAAGATAATATACCTACTACTCAAGATCAGTCAACACAATATGATGCTTTGTATAATAGAATGGTTGGGGTTAATGGTATAGATACAAAAGCAAAAGCAGGTGATATAATTATTCAAGAAGCATATAGAACATATAAAGAGGCTTATGATAACAATGATGTTTTAAATACTGTGACATCTGGGTCTACTGTAGCTAAAAATATAAAGGGCATGTTAGATGCTGGTATGCCAGGTTTGTTTGATGAGAATGGTGCACCTTATGGTACTAGAGAAGAACATTTTCAAGAAGCTTTAAGAAGAGTTCAGAATAATGAATTAACTAATACAGATCAATCATGGGTAGTAGACGGTTCAGCTGATGAAAGATATATGATTGATGAAGTAACATATACTCCATATACAACTAGAGATGGTGAAGGTGGAACGGTAACAAAATATAGAGAGACTAAAACAGGTAATAAAGTTGTTGATGAAGCTGAACTTAGACGTGAAGCAGGAAAAGTTTTTGATGCTTTAGCATTAGAATTAAATGCTGCTTTAACAGATCAAAGAGATGCTAACACTGCGTCAGCTTCATTTGAATCTATTAAGAATGGTGTCCAAGGTGGCTATGCAGATATAGTAAATAATCCTACATATACATATGAATTTAATCCGTTATCACCAAGCCCCAATGCATTTGGAGAAATGCAAAACATGCTTGGTCAATTAAAGTACTTAAAAGAAAACGGTATTCCATTTGGTATAGGTACTGGTACATTGAAAAATGAAGATCAACTTCTACAGAGAGATGGTCTTGGTACTAAGGTTTTGGATCTATTAATAAAAGATACACAAACTTGGCTTAATAATCCTAAAAGATCTAATACAGCAGCAATTGCTCCTATATTTAGACTTTCATACAAATCTGTTTTTGATATAGCATCTAAGGCAGACAAAACGCATGCTGGTTTTGAAATAGATAATATGTCTGAATGGTTAGCTTCAAAAGTAAAAGGACCAACATCAGACGTTACAAAACAATTTGGTGCATTAACTACTGATGACATTGCTTTATTAAAAGGAGCCGGTGAGGATGATCAAGGAACGGGTATATTTCTTGTCTTTGATCAAAAGTATGATCTAAACCCTAAAGCTAGAAAAAATGATTATTTTTCTTCTACTGAAATGGATATATTAGGAGGAGATAATAGTACTTATCATGATTATGTTGTTCCTAATGATGATGGAATTACAAATACAGGTACTTTTAGAATTACTAAAAATGGAACCGGTGACTATGATATGATATATGAAATTAATAGATATAATCCTAAGCCAACAGATCCAGCTGAACAAGCTAATTGGACTGAATATACAACTTCAACTGGCTCAGAGAAAATGGATTTTAGCCAAGGTTTAATGGGTATTGATCAGCAAACAATGAAGATGCAGGAACTCTTAGAAAATATTAGAACTAATAATAGAGCTTTGCAGAAAAAAGATAAAGCTATACACGGTAAATAATAAATCAAAATTAGATGGAAAACGAATCTAACAAGCCATTACAGCAAGAGATTAGAAATCAAGAAAGACCTGCCCCAAGCATTATACCTGAAGGGCAGTTCCGCTTTGAGCCTATGGCAGAAATGTTTGAAACTCCTGAAGAAAACTTTAATGACTATTTGCTAAGTAGTAGTTTAGCAGCAGATGATATTTCCGGTGTTAATGAATATAAAGCAGATATAGATAAGTATGGTATAGGTGCTATGGCTTCATTAGGAGTTGGTGTACCTAGTTTTGCAACTGATACATATAATCCAATAACTCAAGATATACCTAAAGAAAATGACTATACAAAAGTTAAGAACGTATTAACTTTAGATCCAAAACCATTTGTTGATAGCAAAATAACTCCTGTTTTTTCTGGTATGAGGCAGGGTCAATTTTTGAGATATTATAATCATCCTGAATTTGATAAGTTAGGTTATACACCATATTCTAATATGGAAAACTTTTATAATGCAAACTCTACTATCTGGGATGACATGACTAGAATGAAAGGTCAATGGATGTCTCTTGCTGGCACTGGTTTAAACTCTGTATATGAGTTTGCTACAGGAGGAGATTACTTAGCTCCTGATTTTGAAACTGCAACTGAGTTTGAAGATACCATGGGAATTGCTTCATCAACCAGAGGAGGTGCTGGTGCTTTCTTTAATAATTTAGCAGCTAACTCTGCATATACATTTGGTATATTAGGTTCTATTGCTATTGAAGAAATTATCCTAGCTGGTGTTTCTGGTTTATCTGGAGGTACCCTTGCTCCAGCTGCTGGTGCAAAAACTGTTGCAAATGTTGCTAAAGCAGGAAAAGCTATATACAGTTTTAGTAAGCTGTTTGATAGAACAAGAAAGATACTTCAAAAAGCAAAACAGCTTGAAACAGCAAGAGATTTTTATAATGCTTCTGTTACAGGTGGAAAAATGGTGCTTAATACATTAGGAAAAGGGTTTACACCAAACACAGTAAAAGCATTCCAAAACATGAAGACAGCACAAAATGCTGGGCAAAACATGACTAATCTTGCTAAAATGAGTTCTGGCTTTGGTGGTTTCTATAGAGATCTTAGAGCTGTAAATTTAGCAATGGCTGAAAGTAAATTGGAATCAGGTATGGTTTACAACAAGGTTCTTAAGCAAGGTCTTACAGATGCTAATAACTTTAGTGGCGGACAAGGTATTACTGATGGTAGAGATGTATCTAATGCTGCTAATCAAGCTGCATTTAAAACATTATTGGGTAATGCACCTCTTATATATGCTAGTAACTGGTTTGTTATTGGTAATGCTATGGGTGGTTTTCAAAGAGGAATACAAAGGACTTTGGGTTCTACATTTCAGAAAGGCATAAATAAAAATATTGTTAACACCGCAGGTAAAAAAGTTATCAATGGTGCAGGTGAAGTAATTAAAAGCCCATTTAAATATGTAAGTGGTGGATTCAAAAACACTTTAGCAAAAGTTAAAGCAGGAGGTTTTAAAGGTATTGTTGGTTCGGGTGGTATAGCTATGCTTGATTATTTTGCAGCCAATGTTGCTGAAGGTATACAAGAAATTGGACAGGAAGCTATTTCTGCAGCAACAGTAGGTTACTATACAGAAGTACTTAACAATCCAGCTCAAGGTGGTGAAGCACTTAAAAATCAAATGATACTATCAGCAATGGGTGATCAGTTTTCATCTGAGGGAGCAGGTGTGTTTTTATCTGGTTTTTTAATGGGTGGTTTAGTGCAAGGTCCTCAAAAGTTATTCTTTCAAGGTATACCTTCTATATATAACTATGGTCTTCAGGAAGCTGGTATAGGTTTGGCAACTAAGTCTCAGAAAGAGGCATATGCTGAATACAAGACTAATAGAGAGAACATGATTAATAAGGTTGTTGAATCTTATAACAAATCTTGGGATGCTCAAGCAATAGATCCTTCTAGTTTATTTGATGTAAACAGATTAAACTTTATGATTCAGAAAGAAGCAGCTGAAAACATAAAGGGTGCTCTTGATATATTTAATTTTGTTGATAGTGCTGATAGAGCTAAATTCCAACAATACTATACAATGTTTGCTGGTAATGGGTCACAACATTTTAAAGATCAATTAAAAGGGTTTTTAGAATTAACAGATGAAGAGTTAGCTCAAGCATTTCCAGGCGTATCTAATAAAGATAAAAAAGATGGTAAGCTAAGAGGACGTATTAATGATATGCTTGTGGGTATTGATAAGATGGAGGAGTCTTATAATTTAAACAAGGATAAATACAAAAACCCTTTTAACAAAAATAAATTTAATCCTAAGACTCAACAAAGAGAATACATTAGAGAAATGTTAAATGAAGAAGCATATGAACATGTGCGTTATTTATATATGTTTACTAATGATGGATTTACAAGAGCATTAGAAAGAGCAGATAGTATCTACACTAAATTACAATCTGATCCGCTATTTGATAAAATGTCAGCAAATGATATAACAAACTTGCTTGATGAAAAATCAATTCAGAATGAAATAGATATGCTTAACCTTGAGATTATTGCAACTGAAGGTTCAGATAAAGGTATTGGAGAATCTAATAAAACAAAAAAAGAAAAAATAAAAAGACTAAAAGCCATTCAAAAAATCATTACTGATCCAAAGAATAGATTTAAGAATGGAACCTTTAAAAGAAACAAACTTTTAAAAGGAAAGCTTAGAACTGAATTTAGAAACTATGTAAGATTCATGGCATCTGCTGCTGGTACATTTGCTGATGAATCAAAAATAGATGCAGCTCTTGAGCAAATTGTTGACTACGGTGCTTTAAAAGGAAGAGCACGTGTATATGATAAAGCTATTCAATACATGCAAAATCCAGAAAAGTTTTCTGAGATTCAACAAAGACAATACGAAGTAAACAAAGAGATTTATAATCAGCGTTCTAAGATAACTGAAGCAATGTTAAAGCAGTATGTAAGTATTGTTGAGGCAAATGAATTAATAAATCAGTTAGGTAAAATGGGTGTATACCCGGCTATTTCACAAACAAAAATGTTTTTGGAAACAGGTAATGTAACATTTTTACAGGACTTCTATGATGATAATGGTAAGGTTGTACCAGAAGTACATTCAGTATTATTTAAACAAATTCAAAGTCACCTAAACGTTTATAAAGAAACTAGAGCAGAAAGCACTCAACCTGAAGAAGTAAAAACAGAAGAAGAAATATCTATTGAAGAAAGTGAAGAAACTAGATCTGCACTAGATATGCTTTTAGATAAAGCGGGAATAGATATTAAAATTGATGTAAGTGTTAATAGCCCTTTATTAGTCAATGCTTTAAAAAGAAGTTATAATAAATATAGAGCAAAACAAGCAAGATTAGGACAGCCTATTTTAGATAGCACTGAATGGATGAATACTGCAGAAGCAGTGAATATTAGAAATGTTGTTAATGCTATAAAAAAGGTTTGGGCATCAGGAAAACCTGAAGTAAATGTTGAGGGTATATTAGAGTTTATCAATCCGCTTGAAAAAGATGTAATAAAAAATGATACGGGATTTGAAGAGTTTCTACAAGACCCTGAAGTTTTAATTAACAACCCTGTTATAACATCAATACTAAATCAATCAGGTGTTGAAATGTCTGATATTGTTGAAAGTAAAGATGTTAGTTTAGAAGAAGGGCAAGCGTTAGAAGATACACCTCAAAGAGTTTTCTATAAAGAAGGTGTTACTGCAGATATATATAAGATATCAGTAGTAGATAACCAAACAGGAGAAATTGTTGAAATGTATAAACTCCTGGATAAAAAAGGCAATGAGTTATCAGATGATATCTTAGACTTTATAGATACAAATTTTAAATCAGTACAAGGAGTATTTTTATCTGGACAAGGTAAAACAGCTAAACAAGCATTAGAATCTTTGAATGCAAATCTAGTAGACTCCACAACTCCATTTAGTTTTGACGGTGTTGATGGATTAACATATGGACAAATAGTATACAAAGATGGTGTAAAATATATAGTTGTTCAAGATCCAAGGTTTTCTAAAAAGTATGGAGAAAATCAAAAACTTAAAGTAATTAAAGAATCTGATAATACAGGTCCTATTTCAGAAAGAAAGTTTTTGTTTATTCCACAAGGTGAGTTTAATGGCAAGTTTACTTTAGAAGAAACTACATTTAACTTGATTCCGGATACAGTAACTAAGATTCAATTAAAAGATTTAACTTCATTCTATCCTCATGTAAACTATACTGAAGGTGGTGTGGGTACTGATAATGCTAAAGCAATAGAAAGATATAATGCTATTCTTAGTTTGCTTTCTCCTGAAGAAATAGCAGGATTGCAATTGGTTGTTATGAGAACTTCTGATGGCGGTAACAATACAGGTGCTTATGTTGCTAAAAATAGAGATGGTGAAATATATAAAGAAGCAAACCCATTAATAGATAGATTAGTAAGTAAATACGTCATTGGTATAAGAGCAGCTACATCTGATTTACGTGATAGTATTAACATAAAACTAGTTGAGATGGGCATTGAACCATCCAATAGTGAGGAAGGAATTTTTGCTTATATAAACAATGAATCTTTTTTAATTAGAGATCAACGTACAAACAGTCCTATAGATCCTAGATCTATGACTAGAGAACAAGCAAGCAATGTTATACTAGCAGAAAAAGGATTAAACAAAGAACAAAAAGCTGAAGCACTAGAGAAAGTGCACAGAGCGTTTGCAATAAATGCATTAATTGTACAAACATTTGATAATTTAAATATAGGTAGTGAGCCTTCATATTTTATGGCAGACTCTAAGGAGCTTCCTTTTAATATAAACTTAGTAGCCGGGGGTGGTCAAGTTGCATATGCTAAATCTAGAGAAACGGTTTATCCTATATCAATGGATGCATTGCAGTACAATACAGCAGATCAAGAAGGTAACTTATTTGTATTTGATTTAAAATATGATAAAGAGACAGGTAAAAGAATTTATGACTTTACTACTAATTTAAAAGGTAAAGAAAGAGAGGCTTTAGAAGAAGCAATAGAGCAACAACTTAGAATGCAGAATCAGTGGGATAACTTACTGGATGCAGGAAAGGGTACTGACAGATATCTAGCTATGGTTAGGTTGCCAAATGGTACATACGCAAAAGTAAATTTAAAACCGGTTGAATATACTAATACTGAATTACAAGAATTATATGTAGATGTAGTTGAGGCAGCTAAAAGAATAGGTGCTATAAAAGATTCAGAAAAAAGTATGGAAGAAGCTGCAAAGTATAATGCAGAATTAAATGAAAGATTGTTTTTAAGTAGTTATTCGGGTAACTTAATAGAGTTAAATGTAGGACCTGACGGATCTATTTTTATTTCTTTAGATAATACAAGCACTAAAACAAGTTTAAATGTTGGTCTAAAACCAGAACAAGTTGAAGCAAAAGAGTCTGCTAAAGATGTATTTGAAGACTTACTTGCAAAGTATAATCAAGATAAAACAGTAGATGATTTAAATGCAGGATTAAAAAATAAAAACTTTAGAAAATCTTTTGCAACAGGTGTATCTCCTGATGTAATATATGAAAATAGTACTACTGAAGTTTTACCACAAGTAGTAAAAAATCAAACAGCAGAAGTTTCTGCTTCATCAGATTCTATACAATTATCACGTGATATTGCATATATTCCTAATACAGATAAAAGCAATGAGTTAGAAATGGAATCAGCAGTAGGTAGAGATAGACCTACATCTGCAGAAGCGGAGGATTCCGTATCTGATATGGAAGAAGCTGAGTTTGATAAAATGGTAGATGATGTATCTAATAATAACTTTGGAGAATATCAAGAAAATATTGATCATATTTCTAATGCAATACTCAGAGGGATTGAATTAACTGAAAGAGAAAAAGAGTTAATGAAAGACTCAAACTTTAAACAGTTAGTTAACCTTATGGTGATTAAAGGTGGAGGAGCCGGTGCACTAGCTGTAGAAAAATCAGAAAAAGAAACTACTCTTGATAGTGTAAAAAATGAGCTTAGTGCTTTAAAGCAGAAGCTAGAAGAAGGCCTAACTACCAAGAAGGATAAAATAAAAGCTATTAAAGAAAGCAAGGAGTACCAAGATTTATTAGCTAAAAGAAAAAAACTAGAAAGAGGAGCTAATAAGCTAGTACAAGCAACATCAGAAGTAGAGCGTATAGAAGACTACAATGAGTTTTTAGATTGGGCTAATGATAATTTACCAGATATAATTGGTGTAGAAGATCTTTTGGTTCTTGCTGACAATGGTATTTCTAAAGGATATGAAAGAGTAGGTTCTTTTGTATTAAATTTAGATAGGGTAGCTAATGGAGTAGATGTAAACGGTATTATATATACAAGCCCATTAAGCCCTTATAAATACCATGAGGCATTCCATAGTATATTTAGAACAGTTCTTACTCAAGGGCAGATTGATAGATATAGAAGTATTGCTAAAAAAGAATTAAAAGCCAAGTATGGATCTAAGTATAAAATAGAATTAGAAAAGTTTAAGAATTCAGCTGAGCAATATAAAGAAATGTCTCAACTTGAGTTAGAAAATGAGTTTGCTGAAGAATATATGGCGGATGAATTTGATGCATTCAAAATGAATCCAAGAAGCTCAAAAATAGATACAGAAATAAAATCATTTTTTACTAAGTTAATAGAGTGGATTAAAGCTGTATTTTCTAAGTACTCTTCTACAGAGTTACTAACGTTATATGAAAATATAGATTCAGGTAAATTTAAAAATGCCCCTGTACAACTTAATGAATTTACACAACTTGATGACTCTTTAAGCGGTGCGTTTAGTATTGCCAATGCATTAGTTAGATATGACACAGCATCTAAAGCTGTAGAAAATGGTGAGCCTGCAGGAGAGCTATATGTTGACTCAGATGTAATAGATCCTTTAATTAGATCTATGGCTGGTATGTTTATAAATAGAGTAAATGAATTATCATTAACTGAGAAGTCATATAACCCTACAAAAGTATATAATGATCTTGAAACAGATTTCATGATTATGCTTGATCCAGAGGGAGAAGCCAACAAAGGTTTTTCTGGAACAAAGAAAGCATATCTTGAACAAATTGATATGGCATTTATAAATTATCCTGAAGACATTAAAAAAGAAGTGTTTGCTTTGATTAATGTTATTTCTGATATGGATCAGGCTAATCAATTAAAAATAGAAAATGTTGAAGAGACTTCAGGTATAAGAAGTACAAGTGACTTTAATAAAGATGCAGCAGAGATAGGTGGCTTTAACTCTTTATCATATAAAGTAAGATCATATATAGCTACTACAACAATGGTTGATACTGACTTCTTTGGTAAGACAGAATTAACTGAGGGTGAAGCATTGATTGTTCCTGTTAAATTTCAAGAAGCATATACTAGCTTATTAAAATCAGTTTCAAATGAAAGTGATCCTGTAGTTATGCTTAAAAGAATGTATGCATATTCTAGATTAAATCCACAAGGTAAGGCGGTTGTAGATAAATTATTTAATGATACGGGATTAACAATAGAAGGTCTAACATCAGAGCAACCATTTAAAGATGTTAAAGATGGTTCATTATTGATATCAATATTAAAAGGATTTGAAAACTACAAGGTTGATTATCTATTTAATGAAAGAGATGGTAATGGTAACTTATTAGTATATACTGCATCTGAAAGAGATGATATTAATGCTCAGTTAGATGAATGGGCTCAAGCATACATAACAAAAAGAAAACTTGCTGCAGCTAACCCTAAGAGATTAAAGCAATTCTTAAGCCTTACTAAAGATATGAAAGAGGCAATGACTTCATATCCAGAGTCAACATCTTTAGCATATCAAATGTCTAGAGAGTTTTCTCAACGCATGTTTGATCTAATAGGTATTAGATTAAGCCCTAACTACATTGCATATAGTATTGCTAAATCTAAAACAGAAGCTGACTTAAAAAACAGTCCTGAATTAAAAGCATTGTCAGATGGATATACAGAGGAACCAATAACAAATGACTTATTAGATCAATTATATTCTGGGTTTAGTACAAATGCAAATATATATTCCACTAAACAGGATGGTATGGCATCAAGACTTACTAAGCTTAGTATTTCTAATGCTGCATTTGATGAAACAATTGGATCATCAACATTTATAAATCCTAATGGTGATATTGTATATGCTCATCAATTACCTACATATCATTTAAAAAGCATTGGGTCATTAAATAACAGATCTAAAATTGAACAATTAAAAAGTGAAGACTTTTTATCAAATAATTATTTGCTTAATAGTGAAGCATTTTTAAACTTATCTGATCAGAATAGACTAAAAGTAATAAGAGTTGCTGGTAGTAAAATTAAAGAGCAAATTACAAACGCTGAAAATGATCAAGCTGTTGAAGATATATTAAATGAATCTATATCAAAAAATAAATCAACACAAAGTTTTGGAGAGTTTACGCCACAAGAGTTTGCTATAGCTATTATAAACAACTATGTTTCTAATTTTAACAGAAGAACGGGTAGAGTTGAAACTGTAGAAGGAAAAGGCGGCCAACAAGTTGCAATGGCTCCTGTATTTTTAAGAGTAATGGAAGCAGCTAACACTGGAGACCTAACAAGTTTGCCTGTTATTAAAGCAGTTACTGAAGTTAACGGTAATGTTGTTCTTACACCGGAAGCTATTAATGTATTTATAAATAGTATAGAGGCTGAGTTTAATAGAATTAGCAAAGAAACATTAGCATTTGAAAATGCACCCGGTGATATTCAAGGATTTAATAATGAAAAAAGTGATAGGTCTGATAAAGGTAGAGCATTCAAATTTACTAATAATGGATTATTGCTTTCTGAATCAACCAAAAAAGCACTAATACAAGTTGCTATTGATAAAGCTAAACAAGGAGAGACGGTTTCTTTTAAACAAGCTGTGTCACTAGCTGTAGGTGTAACAAATGCATCTATTAGATCAGAAGTTAATAAAAGCTTAGAGCAAAGCTTTAAAGAATTTGATGATGTGATTACATCATTAAAAGCAAAAGATAATCTTTCTACGCAAGTATTAAACGGATTAACTATTGCATCTGGTGTTTCTAGAGGTGCTGTTGAATTATCACAACTTAAGTTAAATCTTACAAATGATTCAGCATATAACTTAAAACAAATATTTTTTAACAACTATATCAATTCTAAGTCAATGAATGATTTACTGCTTGGTGATCAAGCTGTATCTTTAAAAGACATGGTTGATAAAGTTAAAAGAGCAAAACTACAGAATGCTGCATACTATAGTGCCTATAGTGAAATTACGGATCTTAATAAAGGTATTACTCATTCTAGTACTAATTTTGATTTATATCCTTTCCAAGATCCAACAGCTAAGTCTGATTTTACAGGTAATGATATTGAATTAGCAGATGCTCAAGTTTATATTACTACAAAAGGTATAAGATATTCTACTTTTGCATTTGGTAGATTAAGTCCTGCAATGGCAAGTATGCTAGATAGCATTGATAAGGGTGAGTCTATAAATGCTGATAGAGCATGGGGTTCTGCTGAAAACTCTATTAATTTAGCAAAGCAACAGGACTTTATAAACTCTAAGAAGTTTGTATATATGGATGGTAAAACTGCTTTAAAAATGTCAGTTACCGTTTTAACAAAAGAGTATACATCCAACTATAATCAAAAAACAGGTACGTGGGAGGCTAAACCTAACATGCAACAGCTTCATTATTTACGTGAACAAATGGAAGCTAATGAAGAAGCAAATAAAAACTTTGCAATGGCGGCTCCAGTTTCAGCAATAAAAATGCTAAAACAGGGGATTAATTTACTTGAGTCAAATGTATTTGATACAACACAAGATTTGCAATCTATTAATTTAGACACATCTTACTTGGGTCTTCAAGTTGTAAACCCTTCTAACAAGATTATAGTAACTGATATGAACCAAATCAAGGAGCTTATAACTTCTGAACAAAGTGATGATGTAGAAATTACTATAGAAGGAAGCCCTGAGTTAAATACTGTAGGAAAAGTAAGAGACGCATACAACAAAGCAGTAGGAGAAAGAGTAACTTTAAAATACAAAAACAAAAGAAATTTAGTATTTAGTTTTGACACGGCACTTGATGAGTTAGAATTATCAAAAGAAAAAGGAGCCATTACCCCAAATCTTGCCGCATTTTTATTAGAAGCACAAAAAGGTCTTATGGCTTCAGGAGCTGCATCAAACTTACTTGAGTTCTTTGGAGTTGAAGATGGTGTTCAAAAGTATAATTTAAACAGTCCGGTAACAGCTAAAAAGTTTGAACAACTTTTCTTGACTTATTTTAGCAAAGGCACACTAAGAGAAAAAGTACCTGGTACTTCAGTTGCATTACTATCTTCATTTGGTCATAAGGTTTATAGACGTGTATATGAAATGAAAAACGGTATGCCTATTAGATCTGAGATTGTAAGAGAAAGTTCTTATAATGGAGAGAGCCTAGAAAACATAAATGATCTTGTTGATGGTAAACATGATGGCATTCTTGTTCTTGATGTTCTTAGAACAGGGGTTATGGAATACCAAAATGATGATGTTGTAAATGGGGAGCCTACAGGAGTAAGATATAGTGAAACTATTATGCCTCCTATGGATAGAAATGTAATGGAGTTAATTCAAGAAAATTCAAATGCTTCAATACCAGATGCAGTAGCCAAGTTGTTTGGAGTACGTATACCAACACAAGATAAACATTCAGCTGTAAACATAAGAGTTGTTGATTTTATGCCTGTATATTATGGTTCAACAGCTATATTTCCAAAAGAACTTGTAGAAATATCAGGAGCGGATTTTGATATTGATAAAGTATATGCATTGGCAAAAGAGTACTATTTAGATAGCAATAAAGAATTTAAAGCTTACGGTTCTGGTAATTCTTATTTTGAGTATATAAAGTACATGAATCAAAAAGCTTCTGAACCTAATAATATTTATAGTACATCATCTTCTTTATACAAGGAGGAAACCTTGGCTATTAGAAGAGAAAACTCTTTGAGTGATTCTGAACAAAATAGAGTTACAGACAAACAAGGTGTAAACAGTATATCAGAAGAAGCTCTTAGAGCAATGTTAATATTGGGTCTTCCTGTTACTAAAAAACAATTTGAAGAATATTCTAAAAAGTTTGGATCACCTAACGAGGCGGTTTTAAACAATAACATTTTAGATTATAGATATGTATTAGCAGGTAATGTTGGTGTAACAGGTGAAACACTAAAGACTATTGATCAAGATGCTGGTGAAGGTAAATCTGATTTGCCTATTGCTTATCAAGCAGCTGACTTAAAAATATTAGAAGATTTATTTGATGAGCTTTCTAATGTTGAGGGTATAGAATTATTTGCAAGCAGAAAGGATTCTGATGTAGATATTGATACACTTCATGGAATGATAAAAGCCTTTGAAGCAAACAAAGGAGCTGCAATTGGTGCTATTGTTAAACCTAATTTAGCTTTAAGTTTATTGCGTGAGTACAATATTAAATTAGCTAGACCTATAAAATTTAATAATAATACATATGATGGGTTTACTAAAGACAAAATAAATGGTGAAAGAATACAAGATATTATTTCTACTCTAGTAACAATGGAAACCGATAATGCTAAAGAACGTTTAATAGCAAAGTTTGGTCTTAATATTCATGCTGTTGGTTTAGTTGGTAATATGGTTTCATTGGGAATCCCATTAAGAACTTCAATTTTATTAGTAAATTCTGCTGAAATAAGAGACTTGTATGATCAAGCTTTAAATAAAGAGGACAAATTTGATGCAGGTTTAGATACTCTTTTAACAAAGCGTATTGCGTCTTTAGCATCATTAGTTGCTAAGGAAAAAGAAGGTGGTAATAAACCGCCATTTGTAAAACTATCAGATGAGTTTTTAGAGACAGCTGTAGACAGCACTGAAGATTTAACTAATAATGAAAGACTTCAAATACTATTTTTATTTGATAGACTTAATAACATTAAAAACTTTACAGGTAAAATAAATAAAGTAACAAGTCTTACTCAAGGTCTACCTAGTTCAATACCAGAAATGAAAGATGCTATTGAAACAATTACTAGTTTGTTTGATAAGGAAGCACCTATGAATATCAGACCTATTTATGGTAAGAATAGCAAAACGTGGCAGAGTACTTATTTAGAAATATTTGGTCAAATACATAATGATCTTTTACCTAACACTATTTTAACTATGAGTCAGGACTTTAATGATATACTAGAGCCTACTTATAATCAAATGAATGTTGACTCAAGAGGTTTTGATAATGTAGCAAAAAATGGTATTGAACAAGATCTATTATCTTATTTAACAATTAAGTCATACCAACATCTTCTTAATAATAGCTCTGGTAATTCTTCTGTAGAAAACACATTGCTTTATCCTGGTCCTGTAGGTACAACTAACTTATCATTGATTAAAAAAATTGAAGACTTACAATTGCTAAGAGCTGAACAAGGTGCAGAGCCTAATTACTTCTTAGATAATTTTGTAGGTACTCAATATGCCGGAACTCAGGGTAATAACACAGGAATGAATTTAGTAAAAGCGGATACATGGAGAAGACTTAATGCATCTAATAAACTTGATTTACAAACATCCTTTGCAAAACTATATGGTTCACTTGAGACAAGAGAAATAGCTGAAGACATTCTGCATTACATGATGGTTAAAGATGGATTGCAGCTTAAGTATGGAAGTCTTATGAGTGCAATGAGTCCTTTTATTATGAATAAATATCTTAAGAATGTTGGTTCTGTAGAAGCTGCACTTAAAGGACAAGTAGAATTTGAAAGTGTCTTTGGTATCTCTAAAGAAGAAGTGATGAAAGATTTTAAATATGGATACTTACAATCTAATGTTGTAGGACCATTGCTTGTCACTTATGATGCTTCTAGTCTTGATGAAGGCTTTACTTTTGACCCAGTTTCTAGACCTAATAAGTTTACTATTACTTCTGAGAGTTTTGAACATGTAAATGCAAAAGAGTTTGTAAGGGTTAAAGTTGAAAGACAAGGTAGAGATTTCTATGTTTTGTTTAGATTGCTTGCTAAAGATAACCCTAATGCAAGGGTAACTGAATACTTAGAAGTTCCTTCTATGGGTTCTAATCAACAATTTGGTGGTGGTTTTGTAGGAGGACCTAGACTTACATATGATCAAGCAAGAAATGTAGGCAAAGGAACTACACAAAATAGTTTACCTCAAGATAGAGCTGCACAACTAGAACAACCAGCACAACAAACTAGTGAGGTTGAGTATCCTGTTGATACTAATCTTGGAGCTATACTAGAAGTTAATGAAGTATTAAACTCTGACTCAGCAATAGTTAATCAAACTACAGATTCTGTAACAGTTAAAGCAGATATAGATGCAGCAGAAACAAATATATCTGATATGGCAAAAATAATGGCTGAGTTGTCTGCTAACACAGATAGTGCTATATTTGATGAGACAGGAAATGCTATTATAGAAGATACTGATATGAGCATTCCAGAAGCTACAGAACTTGAACAACAAGAGCAAGAACAACTAGAACTTGATCTTTTTGCTTCAGAAGAAATTTCAGAAGCCTCAAGTTTAGTAGAATGGTGGGATGCAAATGTAGAAGGTAATAGTGCTGCTTTAGAAAAGCTTTCTGGAGAAAATATAAAAACACTTGATGATGCAATAGCTTTATACGGTGATTTATTTTCACAAACAGAAGAGGGAGAACAAGAAATAATTGAGAGACTTAAATGTCTTATATAATTAAACAATAATCAAATGGCTAAATGTTATAATAGAAATGATCCGGGATACCAAGCATTAAAGGATGAATATGGTACTGATATCAAAACATCTAAGGTTATTAGTGACTGGCAACGTGTTAATGATTCTGATGCGTTTCCTAGTGTTGTCCAAGCTCTGACTATGGTTAAAGACCAAGATATTGCATTCTCATTAAAAAGAAAAGCATTTGGAGAAAGCGTGCTCAATAATTTAAGAAGAGAAAGAATAGGTAGCAATTTAGCAGGGCAGTTTTTAATTAATAATTCAAATCCTCAGACATTATCATATGATGAAGCTTTTTTACAAAGTAATCTAAAAAGGTTTTACAGATACTTAGAAATTAATAACATACCAAAAGATTCATTTACAGTAACAAGAACGCCAAAAAGCTATAAGATTGAACCTATTAATGATATGTTCTCTGCTAGAGATATACTTGAAAGTTCAAGATCATGGGACACCAATAGATCAAGAGCGGTTGTTATGCATCTTAAGAGAATGTTTCCGCAGATACAAGTTAAAATGTTATCTGTTGCACAAGCAAGAGTAATGTATGAATCATTACCAAAAACTAAAACCAATAATGTTCCTTTTAATGAGATAAATTCTTTTTATATGGATGGTGTAGCTTACTTAATAAAAGGTAGGGTTACAGATGAAATAGCAATTGAAGAAATGCTGCATCCTTTTATAGATGCAGTAAAGATGGAGAATGAAGAATTATTTAACTCACTTCTTGATGAAGCAGTAAATAATTTTCCAGAACTATCAGCAGAAATTGAAGATGCTTACAATAGTAGCACAAGAAACTTTACAGATACAGAAAGAGATCTTGAAATTGTAACACAAGCATTATCAAGACACTTCAAAAAAGAATATGAAACAACACCTACAAAAGGATTCTTAGCAAAAGTTAAAGAACTTCTTGAGTGGTTTAAAGGAGTAATTGAAAACCTTAATAAATATATTACTGGTAGAGAGTTACCTGTATCTGCTATTAAACCGGGTACAAGTCTAAGTGATATTGCTAAACTACTTAATACAGAGGGTATTCAGTTTAAACTAGAAAAAAGAGTTGATGGTAAATTAAGATATAGTTTATCACCATCTAAAGAAATACAAGTCAAAGATGCACTAGAAAGAGCTAATGATACGCAGAAGCCTATTATAATGCAGCTATTTAATGTAGCACAGAGTGAAAACTCTGGTCTTGTTGATTCTCTGTCAGCGTCAGTAAAAGATGCAGCTGCTGGAGATTCAATTGTAACACTTAATAAAGAAGATCATACATACATAAATTCTAATGATTCTGATAAAGTATATACATCAGTAACCACAGCTATAAAAGGAAAACTTTCACCAGATAAACAAGTTGCTCATAAGATTAACTTGGATATTGGTAATGAGGTTGACACACTATTAGATGGTGTTATTGCTAACCTTTCTTTTGAAGATGCATATGCTGCACTAGAGACAAATAACATATCTAAAGATAAAGCTAAAGATACTTTTGATACTCTTGCTAGTATTATGGATAGTTTAAAAATGAAAGGTGCAATTGTGTTATCTCAAGTTGTTTTGTTTGATGAAGCTTCTAAGATGGCGGGTACTGCAGATGTATTTATTATAGATCAACATGGTAGAATTAACATCATGGATCTTAAGACTACAAAAAATGAGTTAAGTAAAGAGGTAGCTTTAAATGATAAAAAAGGAAAGCGTGTAGGAAATCAATATAAAGAAAGATTTTACGCCTTAGAACAAGACTCAGTGTTATATCAACAAGGATTAGCAAAAGAATTATCAACAGAGCAACAGCATAACTTACAAGTTAATGTTTATAGAAGAATGGCTGAAAATATGGGGTATGAAGTATCTTATGATGAATGGGCCACCTCTACAATACACTTTAAAGTTGGTATAGAAGGAACAGGATCTGATCAAGTGTTTGATGGATCAATTGAATTTGATAGATGGGTTCCTCATCCTGTAAGTCAAAATCTTAATTTAGTAGATGCTCTTGTACCAGAAGTAAGAAACTCCTATCAAAAAAGTAAATTAGAAAAAGATCAAGAAGGTTCATACAATAAAATATGGAATGGTAAGGACCAGAAAGAGGAAACAACTGAAGATGATAAAAAAGCAGCAGAAAACTATGATGAATATAATGCTGCAGCTGGTTTACTAGATACATATCAGAAAGCACTTATTGAAAAAAGGGATATGATTCCTTTGTTGAAGTCTAATATATATATGGAATCAACAAAAGAAAATGAAATTGATCAAATATCTAAAACAATAGCATATATAAACTTAGCTATGGCTGGTAATGTTAAAGGCCAATCAAAAGCTTTGTCTGAAGTTTTGCTTGATGCTTTATCTCAAATAAAAGATTTTAGAGCTTATGTAGAAAATCCTAAGAATATAAATTCTCCTGAATATGTTTCTTATGTTTTAAACTTTGATAAGTATATGAAAACATTTGAAGGGCTTTTTATACTTAAAGATTTAAAAGGTTTAAATAATACTCAAAAGAATTTAATTTTATCATTACAACAACAACTTAATTTACTTAGTGGTGCTGGTACTGACACAGGAGGAATAGTAGGTGAAGCACTAAAAGACTATGTTAAAGAAATGGTGAGGCTAAAATCAAATAGAGATTTTGGTGGTGAAAATAGTTTATATACTGAAAAAGACTTAGAGCTTTTGATGGAAAAAGCTGCAGATATCAGTGACACTGAATATCAAACTAAAGATATGGCAACATCTCCAGATGTACTATTGGCTACAATGGATAAAATAAGAAAAGCCCAAAATCAAAAGCTATTAGATCTTGTAGCTCAAAGAGAAAACCTTATAAGAAAGGCTGGACAAAAGCTTGCAAAGTTATCTCCTGAATTAAAACTTGACGAGTTATATGAATTCATGTTAGAGTATGATGCAGACGGTACTTTTAATGGTAGATATGTAACAAAAATAGGAGAACAATATTGGGCTATACAAAATGAACTCAGAAGTCAACTTTATGATAATGAAGGTACACCATATCAATACAGACCTGTTTATAATTTAGAAACAGCAAGTAAAGAAGATATAGAATACAATAAAGATCTAGCTGCTAAAAAGAAAGCATATGGTGATTTTTATATGGCTGAGCAAAAAAGAGATGATGGTACATTACGTCCTTCAGGTATGTATCACAAGTACACCCAAGAGTTTATTGATATCAGAAATAAATATGAAGTGTGGAGACCTGGTGCTGAAACTAATCAAAGAGGAAGTTGGGAAAAGAAAAAAAATATTTCAGATGCAGACTATGCAGCTTATGTTGCAAAATATTATCAGCCGGTTGAATATACCAGAGCTGTAAGAATAAAGGGAGAGGCAACAGGGCAAATTATAGAAGACCGTCAAGATATGATGGTGCCTAAAGCAGAGTATAGACAAATACTAGAAACCACCCTTGATGGGCGTAATATGAGAAACGCCAAGTATGATGCCATAATGAGTGGTACTGATGCAAAATCTATAGCCCAAAGGGAGTTTTATCAATTATACATAGATATGTATGAGAATGACTTGCTTAAGAAAATACCTATTGGGCAAAGTGCACAAATGTTGGGTAGAGTTCCTTTAGTACAGAATAGATTGATGACTGATGTAAAAGAGAAAGGGACTTTGTTTACCAAGCTATATGCTAGTATGACAGAGAGTAGGGCTTGGAATATGTTTCAACAAACCTCTACTCAAAAAAATGTTATACTAGATAATGAGGGTTATATTATTGATCAAATGCCTATTTACTATACCGGTAGACCTAAGCTTGATACTGATATGGCTGATTTACAAAAAGAAATTGATCTTCTTAAATCAAAGTATAAAAAGAATGAAATCCAAGATCAGCAGTATAAAAAGCAAATAGCTGTATTAAATGGTAAAATGGTAAGGCTCAGAGCAACACCAAGTAGAGGACAGATTAGCACAGATATGGCATCTAGTTTACTTAAGTTTAGTGCAATGGCTCAAAACTATGAAACAATGGGCGCTGTAGATGATACCTTAAAAGCTTTTGTTAAGGTAATTGAAAACAGAACATATACTCCTGCTCCTGGATTGAGATTAAATCTAGTAGCAAAAGTAAAAGATAAAGTTATAGATAATTTAGGTACTAAAGCTAATACAAGTACTCAAGAAAAAAATGTAGTACGTAGAGCAAAGAAGTTTATGTCTATGATTCATTATGAAAATGAAAACATTACTAAGGGTGCTGTAGATAAAATTGCAGATGGTCTTATTCAGTTGTCTTCTTTGTCATATGTAGCGTTTAACCCATTTGGTAACTTTAATAACTACTTGATTGGTAGAATAAATAACAATATTGAATCTATTGGTGGTAGATTTTATAGTCAAAAGGCATTTAAAAGAGCAACCTGGGAATTTAATAAGAGAGCTATTCCAGGATTAGTCAATAGAACAGCACATGGTGGAGCAGAAGATTTACTTGACGTAGTAACATTAGGTGTTATACCAGGATTAGCTAAAGCTGACTATGATAAAAAACTACCTAATAGTAAGTATGAAGCTTTTGTTGATATGTTCAGAATGATGGATAGTATGTCTGATATACGTGAACAAAGTAGAGCTACTGAAGATGGTAAAAGTTGGTTTGATAGAGCAACTGAGTGGGGTTATGTGATGCAAGATGCTGCTGAATATAATTCACAGACCAAAGTGGGTATGGCTATACTTATGGACACTATGATTAGAAATAGTAAAACAGGAGAAGAGCTGTCATTCTATGATGCATTTGAATACGATACAAAAACACATAAGAATAAAATTAAAGATGGTTTTGATATAGTAATCAAAAGAAATGGACAAGAAGTAGCTTATAATGATGATATAAGATATGAAATTAGAAATGAGATTAGAGAAGTTAATAAACAAATCCATGGTAACTATGCCAAGGAAGATAGAATTGTTCTTCAGTCACATACACTTGGTGCATTAGCTATTCAATTTAAAAAGTGGTTGGCCCCAGCAATTAGAGCAAGGTATCAAAGAGAATACTTTGATGAAAATCTAGGATGGATGGAAGGTAGATATAGATCTGCTTTATCATTCTTAAATTTTGCAAGAAAAGAGTTGGCTCAAGGTAATATGAACTTTAGAACAATGGGTAAAGAATACCTAAACCAACAAGTTAGAGCATATACTAGTGAAAAGTTTGGAGAAGCAAGAGATTATGGTGGAGGTGGTAACATAGATCAAAGAGCTAAGAATAGACTATTTGGTTTCTATAGAAGTATGGGTGATTTAGGTATCATGTTTAGTGTTATGTTTATTTCTTTGCTATTTGATGATTTATTATCTGGTGATGATGATGATAGTGATACTGAAAAGAGATTTAAAAATTTAACAAGATATCAAGCAGATAGAGTATATAAGGAACTTGTTTTATTCATGCCTTCTTTTGCAGGGTTTGAACAGGTAGAGCAAATGTTTAACTCACCTATTGCTGCATCAAGATCAGTAAGTGAAATGTCTGAAGCTTTTGAAATGATTTTTGTTGGAGGTTTCAAATATACAATGGCTAAAGCAACCGGAAATGAAGAAGCATTTTATGCTAATTCTAATTATGTATATCAAAGAGGTAAAAGAAAAGGAGAATTAAAGGTATATAAAAACATTAAAGATGTATTCCCACTACTATATTCTATTCAGAAATGGGATTCATACCTTAAAAACTCTGATTTCTATATTAAGTAAGACAAATTAACAGGTTTAAATCTATTATATGACATATTATTTAGTTATATTATAGTATAAACCTGGATAGATAAAGTAAATGAGATTTATAAATGACAACTAAATTATTCATAGTGAGCATAACAGCATTTTGTACGTATTTATGTACGTACTTTTTTGATTTATCAATGGAAAACATGGAACAATACTTAGCTGTTTGTTCAGTATTATGGTTGGATGGCATTTTTGGAGTTTGGGCAGGCTGTAAAAGAGAAGGTTTTAAAACATATAAAGCATTAAGAATAACCAGAAACACGGCAGTATGGATAGCTATACTCACGGTTGTTCTTATGGTAGAAAGAGGCTTTGCAGGAACAAGTTGGCTATCAGAAGTAGTTGTAGTTCCTTTTATGATCTTACAACTTATAAGTGCTTTAAAGAATGCTTCAATGGCAGGTTTAATAAAAACAGAAGAACTCAATAAAATTCTAGATAGAATTGATAACCATAAAGGATTAAGAAAATAAACTTAACTCTTATCCCAGCATTGTTCTAATAAGATGAACTGTCCAAGCAATTAACCCGTTTATATTCAGAGCAACAAGATTCCATTGTTTACGTGATGATGTCTGTATAACTACACATATAAAACCTAGTATAAATAATCCCGGATGTAGTGTCCATTGACCTGCTATCAAAAAGCCTGCACCCATATAACCTATACGGGATGCAACCTTTTGATATGATGTAAGCTTATTTTTATAAGCTAGTAATTTGAGTATTCTTCTTTTAACCTTCACAACTTGAGCATTCTAAAATGTTACGTGCAAAATCCTGAGCTGAACTTTTGCTAAATTGATAGTATAAAGTTTTTACACCTTCTTCCCAGGCGTACATATATAGTTTGTTTATATCTTTAGCTGAGACAGATGGATCTATCATTAAGTTTAATGACTGTGATTGATCAATATACTTTTGTCTCTGTGCCGCCTGCAATACAATCTCTTTTGGAGATATCTCAACAAATGATTTAAATACTTCTTTGGTAGGAAAGTCTAAGTGTTGTACACTTCCATCTTTCTTTAGAATGGATTTCCAGGTTTTGTCTGTATTTAGACCATACTTCTCAAGTTCCTCTTCTAAGAATGGGTTCTTATAGATAGTCTTAGACTTAGCAAGATCCTTAATAAAGTAGTTAGACTTAATAGGCTCTATACCCATAGACACAGCACCGTGTATAAATGAGCTAGACTTAGTAGGAGCAATTGCCATAAGGGTTGTATTGGCATACCCTTCTCTAAGAGATGTGTATCCATAATCATTATGTAACTCTCTTGAAGCAATCTCACTTCTATCTTTAAGGGTTCTAAAAATCTCACTGTTTAATCCTTTAGCCTGCAGTGAGTCAAACTCAAGAAGCTTAGATTGAAACAAAGAGTGATAACCTAATACACCAAGACCAATAGCTCTATGCTTTTCAGCAAAGTTAAACGCTCTCTTCATACCCGGCATAGTCTCAGACTTAATAATGAACTCATCCATTACTGCGTTTAAGAAATATACATATGTTTCAATTGCGTCAGTTTCTTTTATCTGATCCCAATGTAACAGGTTGATAGAACCAAGGCAACATACAAAAGAGTTATAACTATCTGTAGGAAGCTGGATTTCTGAGCACAAATTAGATGCTGTAATATCCATCCCAAGTTCTTTATACGGAGAATTGTTATTAGAATTATCTTTAAACATAACATAAGGAAATCCAAACTCACTTCTATTCTGAATGATCTTAGCCCATACTTTACGTTTGTCTTTATCTCCTTCTTTCATTTCAGTCATCCATTGATCAGTAACTGTAACACCATACTGCAGATTTTGTATGGGGTTACCCTCTGTACCAATATCTAAGAACTCTAAGATGTCAGCATGCTCAACTGGCAGGTATACTGCACAAGCACCACGTCTAGCTTCAGACTGCTTACATACATCTACTACAGTATCATATATCTTAGCGTAGTGCACTGGACCATCAGCAAAACCACCTGTAGATATTTCAGTTCCTCTTGCTCTAATGTTGCCAATAAAAGCACTTGTACCTCCGCCATATTTACTCATCATTCCAATCTCACGACCAGCATTTAAAATACTATCTAAGTTATCATCAACATTAGATCCATAGCAACTTATAGGTAAACCTTTTTGTTTACCAAAATTAATCCATACAGGAGTAGACAAAGAGTAAAATCCTCTTGCCATATAATCCTCAAACTTTTCTGCAAAGCCTTTTATATTCAAATACTTTTCTGCTTTAATAGCAATGTCTTTGATTCTTTGTTCAGGGCTTTCTGATATATACCCTCTTGATAAAAATGTGCGGCTGTCTTCATTCAGCCAGTAGTACTTATTATATTCCATTGGTTTTATTTTTAAAATAAATCATCTTCTGTGATGCTCTTGCTTTTCTTGTTATAGTCAACACTCTTTTTGTAAAAGAAGTCTCCTTCTTTAGTACCGGTGATCTCTATATCAAACCATTCTACTGCTTTTAATATTTCTTGATCTACCTCAAAGATTGTTTTCATGCCTATCTTTTCTAGAGAGTTATTGAATCTGTTTTTTATAAAATGTTGTATTGTATTTTGTGGTAAGAAGCTAAGCTCCCCTTTCTCAAATATCCAATCAAGTATTCCACACTCTGCTCTATATGCTTTTCTACATGCTGAGTCAATTAGGTCTTCAAACTCTTGGTCAAACCATTCAGGGTTTTCTTTTTTGATAATATTAATAATCTCAGCACCAAAGTTACCATGTATTTCTTCTTCTTTACTAGTAGCCTCAACAACATTAGATATACCTTTAAGTACATTCTTTTCTTTGTTAAAGCTCATCATAATTAAGAACTGACTAAATAGACTTACGTGCTCTATAAATAAAGAGAACAACAGCACAGACTTAGTATACATTTTATTGTCTCTAGAACGTGTACCATCCAAGTACTTCTTTAAGTACTTAAGTCTACCTTCTATTGCAGGTACCTCAACTACTGATTGAAATTCTTTTTCTAATCCTAGTATTCTAAGCAGCCTAGCGTAAGCATCTTTGTGTCTTACTTCTGACTCAGCAAAAGTAAAGCCTACATCACCTACTTCTGTGATAGGCATGCGTTTATAAAGATCTCCCCAAAAAGTTTTTACATTTACTTCTATTTGAGCAATTGCAAGCATTGTCTTTTTAATGACATCTTTTTCTTCTTTTGATATAGTGACTTTAAAGTCTTGTATGTCTTCTGTAAAGTTGAATTCTGTATCTATCCAGTAGGAATGCCTAATTGCGTCTTTGTATGCTAATAGTTGTGGATACTCATAAGGCAGTATGTTTACTCTGGGTTTAAAGATGTCTTTGTTCATAAGGTTATTATTAAGGATTAAAAAGCCCCATGATCTACAAGAGAAAATGCGGCTACTAGATATATTTAATTTACTAAATGTATATGAGATATAAAAGAGAACTATTGCTTTTTATCTCATATTATATGTAATTTAACTTAGTTAAATTTTGTATATTGATATTAGTACACTAGACAAAGATAATATTTATATGTGTTAATCAGTTGTTTAAGTGAGACAAAATTTGTATATTATTCATATAGTACTTTTAAAAAACATATTATGTTTAAAAAAATTATAAATGTTATTTGGACTTATAGCTTACAAGATTATTGGAGAGCTATTTGGTCAAGAACAACAGTAGATGAAAAAGCACATGCTACCTTGTTAGAAATTGTAAAACGTTATAAGCTTACTGCACAAGAATTATCTGATGTAGGTAAGGCAATTAAAGAGGTTGGTAATCAATTGGCTCATGTACCTAAAGCTGCTGCTGGTAAAACTAGAAAAAGAAAATCTAGTAAAAAAGCATAGTAATGGCAAGAGTACAAGCAGCAGTATATGAAAAACCCTCAAAGTCAAAAAGACCTGGGGTTCATGCAAAAAGTAAAAGTTCTAGTTTAAAAACAAGCAAGAACTATAAAAAGAAATATAAAGGACAAGGAAGATGAGACAAATTTGTTTATTAATACAATGGGTTACAAAAGGTAAAGTTTGTTTAGGGCATTGCCGTCAAGGTCTTTGTAAAAAAACTAAAAGTAAAATATAATGGGTGATTGGCAATTAGAAATAGCATTTCATTGGCCGCACAATAGATTTGCATTGGGTTGGGAGTTTATACAACCAGATGCTGAGTTTAATTATGCTACAATAAAAGTATACTTGTTTTTTGTAACGTTTACATTAGACATATAAATTTAAATAAAATGGCTAAAAAAGGAGCTTGCTTACCAAAGCAAAAAATGACAAGACAGAAAAGCAAACTACTTATGAGAATAGGTGGTGAACTTGCTGAAGAAGATATTATGCTAGGTTCTGTAGTTGAAAAAATGAGAAAAGGCGGTAATGCAGAAAGAATTGTTCAAGATAGATCTGGTAAAGATAAAAAACAAAAATATAAAATGGGTGGTTGGACCTATGATGGCAAATAAAGTATGAATATTTTAACTGACATATTAAGTTTAATTAGACAAGGTAAGTTTTCAAAGCTTGCTGAAAAAGATGATGTTCTTGTTTTAGGAAAATGGAATGAACAGCCTGATATGACTGGTGTAGCTTCTCCAATTCCTTATAAAGCAGTTAAGCTTATTAAAGTAAAAGACTTTAAGGTTGAAGCTGCGTCATGTGAAATAAAAAATACACCAGAAAATACAAAATCTGGAGTAGGTGTATTTCAAAAAACAACAACTGACCCTGATACAGGGGAATGCATATCTTATTTACGCTCACTTAAAAGTTTATCATCTAACTTAAACTTAACTTTATCATTAGATGATAACTATATAGAATTAACTACTGATGGAGAACCCAATACTGCAGAAAATATAGGACGTGGCTTTGGTTTATATAAAGATAAAGTTGGTGAATCACTAAGATTTAAATCTATAGTTGCAGGTTCTAATATAAATATAAGTGATGATGGTAGTTCACTGGTCATCAATGCAACGGGTGGTGGTGATCAAACATCTGCAATTAATATAGGCGGAGGTCAAGAGGTTTTTGAAAGTGAAATAGGTGATCAATTAAGGTTTAGAACTCTAATTGGTGCTGGTGATATTGATGTTCAAACAAAAGGAGATACAATAAGTATTTCAAGCTTTTCACCAAAAGTATTTAGAGCATTGTTAAGTCAAGCTGGTGATGCAGATCCAATAATAACTGTATTAGAAAACACAACAGATTTTACATTAAGTGTAAGTAGAGATCAGCCAGGAACATATCAATTTGATTTTTCTTCAGCTGTAGCTGACGTAAATAAAATTGCAATTACAGTATCACAGACAGGAAAGTCAGGACCTCAGCTATTTAATATAAATAGTATAAGTGATGAAGACTTTTCTTTACAAACGTTTTTTGGTTCAACAAATGCATTACAAGATAGTCAATTGCTTTATACACCTTTAGAAATATTAGTATACCCTTAAATTAAAAACATGAGTGATAAAAAACCTAAAAAGAAATTTAAAGATACTAAAGTAGGAAAGTTCCTATTAGGTAATGGTTCTGCTATTGTAGATACAGTAGGAGATTTATTACCAGACTCTGGTGTTCTTGGTATAGTAAAGAATCTTATAGATAAAGATCCTGTTATGCCACCGGAAGACAAAGAGAAAGCTTTGAAACTTTTAGAATTAGATCAGATAGAACTTCAAGAAGTTAGTAAAAGATGGGAGTCTGATATGAAATCTGATTCATGGCTTAGTAAAAATACAAGACCAATGACATTAATATATTTAACTGTCATTACATCTTTATATATTATTCTTGACTCTTTAAATATAGCATTTGATATAGATGAAAGTTGGGTTGATTTATTAAAGACTTTATTAGTTACAATTTATGTAGCTTATTTTGGGTCACGTGGATTTGAAAAATATACAACAATTAAAAAATAGAAATTATGCCAAATAATATGAAAAAAGCAGGAATGAGCTACACTTACGGTGGTGGATTTACAAAAGGCGCTGGAGATGGAGACATTACACCTTCTAAAGCAGGAATGGAATCAATGGCTAAAGGTGGTGGACTAAAAGGTTTTATGAATGGTGGTTCAGTATTAGACTATAAACAATACGGTGGCCCTAAAAAAGTAAAAAAATAGTCATGGGAAACAAGAAAGGTATTACAAACAAAATGAAAATAGATGCATACTCTAAAGGAGGTGGTCTAAAAGGTTATATGGCTGGTGGCGATGTAACTGATGTATATGATAGCTTACCAAATAAGTCTGATGCTCAACTTGTAAAAGAATTAGAGGCTAAAGAAAGCACTTTTTTTAGACCTAAGTTCAAAACAGAACAAGACAAAAAAAATATTGCTAGCATGAGAGCTTTACAATATGGTGGTAGCAACAAGAAATCTAAAAAGAAATAATCATGGCAAAGAAGATATCATTCCCTATGCAGGGTGAAAGCTATAAAAGAGAAACAACTAATGGGGTTTATAACCCTACGTCTATTCCACAAGCATTGCAAAATGCTAAGAATAAGAAAAAAGTTGAAGCAAGAATAAGATTAGCAAAAAAGACTAATTTAAATCCTCCACAAAAGTCAACTAGAGCAAAAGAACCTGTTCAGTCTGAAGCTTTTAAAAGAGGATATTGTAAATAATAAAGCATGGCAACATTAACTGCACAAAGAATAACACAGCAGGGGTTAAAGCCTGCAACAGTAACACCAGCATTAGCAGGTGATAAATTAGCTAATACAGGAACACAGTTTTTTCATTTAGAAAATGATAGCAGTGTATCAGTAACTGCTACTGTAGTACCAGTGGTAACAACAGTAATAGACCCTTCATTAGGTAAATTAGTTAAAGAAAACGCTGTTATAACTTTAGCAGCTGGTGAAGAGGGTTTTTTAGGCCCTTTTGAAATTGATGCATTTAATGATGCTGACGGAAATATAACAATAACATGTACGGTACAGGCAGATATTAAACTGTCTGCTCTGTATCTATAAATAAAAAAAAAATGAGCGTATTTATACAAGAGGTTTTAAACCTACTGCAAAGAAACAAAGACAAAAAAACTCTTAATCTAAAAACAGACTGGTTTGAATTTGGAAGAAAGCAAAACAGTACATTAAATACTGGGACATCTTACTCTCCAAAGATGGAGCCTTTTGTAATAAAGGGTCAAGATTTAGTATGTGAAATAACTAAAGGGTTAACTAGAACTGTAGATGGATCAGGAAATATAGGTTATGTACCTGTTTATACTGAGACAGATGGAGTATGTAGTTTAAAAGCATTAAAGGATAGCATTATGACTCAAGATCCTGCTAACACAATAATTTCTGTTAGTGGCAATTTTCTTGTTAAAAAAGACACAGAATTAGCAGGTAATGTTAGTTTAGGTTTTTCTGATCCAGCAAATAAGATATGGTTGGCATCAAAAGTTTTAGACTTTAATCAATCAGAAGGAACACCTGGTCAAGTCCTTATTGCTCAACCAGATGGTACTGTAGTTTGGAAAGACAATGCAAGCGAATGTAAATGGCTTGTAGGAGGAGAAGGTGGATTTACTGTTGATTGTGACGCTACTGTGTTCTTTATTGGTGGTGATAAAATAACAACCTCTGGTAATAGTACAGATAGTGTAACATTTAATCATGATAAACAAGTAGTAGACATTGTTAATGAAAATGTTGATCCGAGTTATGGAGATAGTTTTGACGCTATTTCAGTTGTTAAAGTAGATGATTGGGGTCACGTAACACAAGTAACTACAAGTAAGGTAACCTTGCCTGCAGAAACCACTTATGGTTTAAAGGGAGAAGTATCAGGTACAACAAATTATGCTATAAATTTAGTAGATTCAAATAATGTAGTTGCAGGTAAAGTATTGCTAGAAGCAGGTACTGGAATTGATTTGATTGATGCTGGTAATGATACAGTTACAATAAAAGCATCTGGAACAAATAGTCCAGTAATGACATCTACAATTACTGGAACAGGTAAACTGTGGAGTGATGTTGTACAAGCACAACCAGCAGCTCTTGTATCAGATGCAGATCAAAGAACATACGGAATTCAATTTAATGATGCAAAACAACTTGTTGTTAATGTACCATGGGTTGAAGGATCAGGTTCTGTAGTAGTTGGTAACCCAGGTAATCCTACAGTAGATTTAACTTCTATAGAAATAGATGGTACTGTTTATGGTATTGCATCAGGTGGTGGAGGTACTGTAACCAGTGTTGGTTTAAGTACAGATATTGCAGCTTTCCAAGTTGGAAACTCTCCAATCACATCAAATGGTACAATAGAATTAAATCTTTCAGGAGGAACTGCAGGTCAATTCTTAAGACAAGATGGTAATTGGGCAACAATCCCAGGAGGTAATGTAGGAACAGTAACTAGTATTTCAACTGAAGTAACTCCAGTTGTAGCAAATTCAATTGATTTTACTGTAACTGATCCGTCAACAACGCCTAAGTTAACTATAGACTTTAAAGGAGTAGCTGGACAGTATATAAATGGAGAAGGTGAATTAGAAACATTCCCTACTATCCCACCGGCATCAGAAGATGTTAAGTTCAAAATTGATGCAGCAGATACTGTAGCAGGATATTGGAGTGATAAAATAACAATAGGTTCAGGTTTATCAGGTTCAGTTAATACAGATCCAAGTGGTGAAAAAACACTAACAATAAGTGCAATATCAACTAATGTTGTAAATAGCATTAAAGTAGGTAATACTACTGAGTCTGGATTGTTTGAGTTTACAGGACCAGGTGTTACTATGGATAACAATGTTAGCCCTACTGTAATTAATTTTGCTCAATCAAGTTCAGGTATTGAGTCATTAAGTACATCATGGCCAAGCGGTGCAGATGTAGCAATGACTTTAACAGAAGTTAACTTAAATGGTCCAGATACACAACTTAATTGGAACGTTCAAGGTACTACATCACAATATATAGATGGTACTTTTAAACTACAGACATTCCCAACAATACCGGCAGAGTACAGTGGTTGGAAGCTTGGTGGTGATTTAGGAACTTCTGAAGACATTACAACAGGTAATACGGCAAAAATTGCCGGTGGTGTTGGTTTAACAACTACAGTATCTGCAACAGATACATTAACAGTTGACTTAGATAACACTGCTGTAACTGCAGGAAATTACACAAATGCTGATATTACAGTAAATGCCCAAGGTCAGATTACTGCAGCTAGCAATGGATCAGGCGGTGGCTCTTTGCCTTATACAACATATGTTGCAACATGGACTCATCCAAAAGGTGCTCCTATAACACTAACTGAGTTAGAAAATACAACAGGTTGTGAAGTTACTTGTTCTCTATCAAAAGTTGGTCAGTATGACTTTACTATTCATGCACCAGGTGATCCTGCAACTGCTTGTGATGGTACACGTAATAAAAGTATATGGTGTTTAGTAGGCGGTAGATCTCCAATAGTAGAAGGGGTTGAGCCTGCAGAATTATATTTTAGACAAGTACCTTTAACTGTAGGACCACAGAAAGTTGAGATTGATTTTCTAGATGAAGGTAATACGCCAAGTACAAAAGGTCTACTTCAAGGTAATATTGAAATTAGATTTTATGTAAATAGCAAATAATTAGTAATATTTTAGAATAAAGCCCGGTTAATTCCGGGCTTTTTTTATTCTTTAGTTTCTTCTAGTTCTTTTTGTAAACATGCAAGAGCACGCCAAGCAACCTTTGCGGTGTGACGAATCCCATCATCATCAATTGTACCTGCATCAATTAAGTGTCTAGCTAATGCATCATAATCATCATTAGACTTATTACGATCCCAATGAAGAGGTTTATCAGGATGATGTTGTTTGTTTCCCTGTAAGGATACACGAGCTATTTCCATAATAGCATCCGGGAAGTATCTAAGTACACCAGTAAATACTGGTCTTTCTTTTCTTTTTTCAGCTTTGTCCATAAATAGCCATTCTTTTTTAATCATTTCTTTTTTCTTTTTCTTCTTTCAGCCATAACGTCTTCAATCTTTCTAACTTCATATGCTCCACAAGGACCATCAGAAGCACGAGAGGTTGCTTTCCTATTTGTTCTTTGCCAATTATATGTTTGACTATCTTCATCACAGGGTATAAATTTAATACCAAGTTTGGAGTATTTTTCTATTCTTTTATCTTTTTTTTTCATTTGTCTTTATTTTTACGATAGTCTATTATAAAACCAACAGCTACGAGAATGTTCAATCCTAAGCTAGCTATGATTTCATGCAAGTCTTTATATGTGTTTACGCTTAAATGTACGTGTCCGATCACCCAGAATGGTATAGCCATCTGTTGACTGTACCATATCAAAGCAAATTCTAGAAATTTCTTCATGTGTTATTCTTTTGTAAAGGGAGTAAATAAGGAGCCAGAGCCCAAGAATGCAAAAACTCAGGCCCCGGTTGGTTATCTCCTATTTATTCATTTTGTTTTGACTACTAATGTATAAAAAGAGTATAGCTAATATGAGTGCAACAATTAGCTTCACTGATCTAGAAATACATTTTCAATTAGTTGTGTGTCAGTAACATCTTCATCAACTTCTACCACTTCTTCTACTGATTCTGACATTACAATAACTTTATCAGATAATAAAGCTTCTTTTTTTATGGTTGGCTTAGATGTATTTAAACATTCTGCAACAATAAAGTCATGAAAATTTTGACTGTCTTGCAACCAGTAGCGTGGATGTGCTTTCTTTAATGCATGTGTAACATGATTATAAAAAGTCCAGCAGGATTCAGCATCAGTACCATAGTGAAATGATGGTTTAGCTAGCTCAGCCTTAATAATAGATGTTTGTTGAGAATCTATAAGTTCTTCCTGTACAAACATTCTACCTACTAATTCAGCTTGTTGTCTTTCAGTAAGAATAACATTCTTCATAGCGTCTCTATCTTTGATGATACGTTTATAATACTTCTCAGCATTTTTAACTTGATCAGCTATATTTATAGAGCAATCCAAATTTGCCGTCCCAGTATGTTTTCTTTTGAAATTCATCATATCTCCAGCAACCATACCGTTATAACAAACCTTAACATAGGCCCCAATAGCACATTGGAATCTAACAAGTTTATTATATGAATTAGTCCAGGCAAACATCATCCCTAATTCAGTTTCATTAATGATATCTTCATCAACGCTTCTACTAGGGTAAATATGATAAATACCTTGTGCAATTGTAGCATTAGTATTTGCTCTGTATATTTCCCTTTGAACTGTGAACCCACTCTTCTTGAGTAAAGTTAACGTATTGTCAATCACCTCTTTGTGTGTAACAACTGTGTATGTCTTACCATGATTAGGTAAGGGTGCATTCTCTAAATAAGACCTTGTGGTCTCTGTTGGTTTTTTATGTCCCATAATATTAAACTTTTAAAGTGTAAATATAATAAATTAATCTGACACAGCAAATTAAAATATATATCTTATTGTATTTAAAGGAAAATATTTACTGTATATCTCTTTAAACTCTCTTAATAACCGGCCTTTATGCATCAGAGGATATCTCATGACACCGCTTTGATTCTTTACTTCTGAACTATACTTCATCATGTCCTGAGCTTCTGGTGATGCCTTGGCCATTTGATTAGTATGATTAGTAAGTGCAATAACTTCACATTTATTTATGCCTGCCTGTTCTTTTACCTGTGCAAAAAGTTTATCATACTCTTCTTTCCAACCGGGATAAAAGACTAAAGGGCTATAATTAAGATGAACTTGCCAGCCTAAATCTTTTAGACGGTTAATGTCATGTATTCGGCTCTCAATACTTGACATCTTAGGTTCTAAAACCGTAGAGTAAGCTTGAGGCATAAGACTTACACGTACTCTTGGAGGCTTGTTGAACTTTTTTACGTCAAGCTTCAACAACCCCGGATACTTAGTGGCCATAGTGCTATTAAGCTGAGGATGATCATCATAACGTTTAAGGTAATCAATTAAAGGTTCAGGCATATGTTTTTGCATTAGAACTAAATCTGAATTGCATGCTACATCTACCATAGTATATATAGGGTCTTGTTGATCAGGTTCTTTATAGTAAGATTTTTCCCAATTAACTACAGACTGGAAGATCTGGTCAACGTTTTCATTAACAAAGACTCTTTTGCCATTATATCTAGACATATAACAATAGGTATCTACACAGCCGCCAAAACATCCGTAGATAATATTGGGAGCTATGCAGTTAGCACTATTGTTATTTGGTTTAGTTACAAGGGTCTTAGTTCTTTGTACCTTAATCATTCTTTATGTAAGCTGACTCAGTACCAGATATAATATCTATATCTTTTACAAACTGACCGTTAACCATTTTACCGGTACGTTTAGAAATTACATTATAAGCTGACTTAAGACAATACTCTAAAGATACATTTTGCATCTTAGCCTGAATAATCAGGGTGACCATAATATCACCCATAGCATCAATGATCTCTTCACGGTCATCAGCATTGATAGCCGTGCAGAGCTCAGTTGTTTCTTCTAATGTCTTTAAAGCTTGGGCCATTGGCGTTGCTTTTTCTAAAATACCTTTTTCTTCTGCCCAGCTTTCAACTGCACATTCTAATTCAAAATAATCCATATGTTTAAAATAATTTTAATTGATTTGTTTTTACAGAGAGTATACTATTTATCTCAGATTCAATAGCTTGAAGATAATATAACTTATCTATATTATAATCAGACCATTTAGGTTTAACTTCCATCTTGTTAAAGACTGTTTGCAACCATCTACCTGATTCTAACTGTATCTCACGCCCATCATTCTTGTTGACTTTAATAATCTTTACACCTTCTTTAGATATAAAATATCTATTGATTTTCTGCAATGGCTCTTCATTATAGGCACCGTTTAATATACTGCGGGCTACTTGTTGCCAATCACCTTTGGATTTACCACCTATACAGTAGTCAAGAATATTTTTATTCTCTTCTAAATAATCTTCTGGCAGCACATCATTAACAAAGTATTGATATATGGCCTTTGGGATCACTAGCTTAGACTTATTCTTATGTAATTGCAGATTATGAAAGTCAAATCTACCCTTAAGCTTAACAGGTGCAAAGCTAAATTTATCATTCTCAACCTTAAATAGGTAATGAGGCTGACTTTGTTTAACTTCTCTCCACTTAGTAATGTCAACGTTTACAAAGTTGTTTACACCAATGTAATTATTTACATCAGATAAAACAAGCTTTTGATATTCATCATGTTCTAAGTTTAAACTTGTAGTATTTTCCCATTCTTCACATATTTGCATATATAAATCATAGTGCTCCCTAGGTATAATAGTTTCTACACCATCTGTGTTTTGTAATAAAGCAACAGCACCCGGTATACGCTCCATTATTTGTTCATACAACATCATCAACGTTAGTTGACCGTTAATTGTAATTCTCATACACAACTCAGGGTCATAAAAGAAGCTGTTTACATCATTACTAAGACCAAAAGTAGAATTAAGTATAATCTTGTATACATAATTCATTGGATTGCTCTTAGGTATCTTCTTACGCTCCTCAAAGAACCACTCATACTGATCACAAAACTGGTCAACTGGAAAATGTGCAGGAGACCACTTGTTTTTAATAGCTAGATTAGGATAAAAACTAGTTACATCCGAAGACATAATGATCATATCATCTGAGCTTTCATAAACTCCTTTAGCAGCAGCACCGTGTGCACCTCCTAAACCAAAGTGAGTCTTCACATCTTTGTAATTAATATGATATTTAAAACTACCTTTTAATCTTGTTGCATCTATCTCAAGAGATTTAAACCTATCATGTAATGTTTTAAACTCAGGAGATGTAAACGAGATGTATGGTAATATAATATCATCAACTTTAATTACAGTTCTATGAGTTCTCATTTGTTTTAGGTCCCTCTTTTGTATATTAAGTTTTTCTGATAAATAAAATCCAAAAAGTTCTTTACTAATACGGGGCTCAGAAGCACTAAACAGATTAATGTTATAAGTCTGGGTCAGTTCTTTTCTTAAACCAACCTGTGACTTAGATCTATTATAAATTTCTTTAGTAGATCTTACATCATTAATACAATATTCAAGTATAGTATCTATTTCTTCTTGTTTAGTTATCTCTGTCTCATGATGAATAGGCATGTCAAGGATGTTTTCCCAATCCATGCTATACTGAATCCACTTAAGACTTGAACGCTTGGCTGGATTATCCCAATGATGAAGTTTAAATATGTCTATTTGACCAATTATCATCTTCCATTGTGGGTAATCACTGAATTCTTTATTGTTAGATTTCTGAATACAACGTTGGGCATATCTATAAATAATACTAGCAATCTCACAACCACTAAGATCTGACCAATCTTTATGGTTATCTATTATATAGTGAGTGACTTGAGCATCAAAGGCCAATCCATTATAGGATATATGCCACTCTTTATTATTAAAGTTTTCTTTTAGGAAACTAATGAACTCATCTAAATCATTACGCAGGTCATGAATAACAAAGACTTTTGTTTCTGTAGTCTTATAATGTTCAAATACCCCGGTGAAACAATTAGATAAAGTCTCATAGTCCATTACCCAATGCTTCATTCTTTTCTATTTTTAAGTTTATCTTTAAATTTATGTAAAGTTCTTGATGTAATACCTAAAGCTCTAGCTGCTTCTTCTACTGTTTTATGTTTTTTGAGAGCTAATACCATCAGCCTTTCTCTCATTTGAATTAGTGTTTCCATCATTATAGTTTTTAAGTGCAACCTCTCTAGCTTCATAAATTAACTCCATAATACCATCATAAATACTTTCAATAGCTTCTGAAGAACCTTCACGTTCTAGTTGTTTATCAATCTCCCTTTCATACAATTTAACAGTTTTAATTACATGTTTAATTCTCTGTTTAACTTGTTGGGTATGTATATACTGTAGATTATGTGCTAGTTCTCCCATACACTTAGTCATAGCAAATAGGATGTTTACATCCATTATTTCTTGTTGTGTTAATTTAGCCATTTAAAATTTATTAGAGCCAAAAAAACCCCAATTCAATGAGGTTTTTCTGTACCGGATTATAGAGTTGGATAGTATGGGAATTCTATTGACCCGGAAGAATAATTTTAGATGGTTCTGTTTTTTGTAAATCAACAAAAAATTCTTCAATATTAAAATTATCTGCATTTACTGCAAACATATGAATAAATGTTTCTATATCAGATCTATCACTTAGATAAAACTCAGAAAATGTATCTACTAATCTTCTTTCTTCTTTTACAGTTTTTCCTGTCTGTTGATTAGGTGTTTTTAATCTTATTGGTTGACCGTTGTCATCCAATTTAGGTACCATGTGGTAAGATTGTTTCATCACTTTACTGATGACAGCTAAAATGCCTGACGTTGGGTCAAACATAGCTTCTACATATGGTGAGTCTTGACTCACTGGGATTAAAGTAAATGATTTAGCATTTCTAAAACTAGAATTTACTAACATCATATTTTGTCCTATTTGGTTTGCCATAATTATTTTATTTATTTGTCAAATATATGGAACTATTTTTTAATAATTGGTTAATAACATGATTATTATCAATTAAAGTTTCTTTTTCAAGATCAGGAGGTGTACATACTTCATATATATCTTCTATAGATTTAATATCTACACCAAGGCTTTCAGCATATTCATCATGCACACCTTCTGGTGTAAGAAAACCTTCAACATATGATCCAATTTTATCTTGTGTTCCAAAGAAATCAATTATACTGATTTTACTATCTAAACTATACTGTGAATATTTTCCTTTAAGGAATTTATTGTAGTCAGATTTAAATTTACTAAAATCAAAAATAAAGAGTTGGGTATTTTCATTTAATTCTATTACTTCTTCAAGTAGAGAATGATTTAATAAATGTGATTTAGCAAAACTATTAAACTTAGGTGTTTGTTTAGTCTTGTATTCACACAAAAACTTAAGATCATTAGTAGAATAGACATTATCCCATGCAACATACGTTTGTATTGGTACACGGGTAATGCCTTTCTTTATTTTTAGTAAAGGATAAAGAAATACTTTGCTTTTTTGAAAATATTCTAAATATACGCCCATACTATAATTTAACCTTTTTCACTAATAATTCATAAGGTAATGAATAGTTTCTCTCATTGTAGTGATATCCTGCAGTTTTTAATACACCGCCAAGACCTTGAGCCCAATTGCCCATAGATTCCTGAGATACATCAAAAACATATACTTGATTATACTTATCAATCACAATAAATTTAAATTCTATAGTGTAATCATCTCTATCATCTCCAAGAGAATCATAAACCATTTTAGAATAAATAGCAGCTTGCAACCAATAATTATAAAAGTCTACGCTTTCTGCAAATACATCAACAGTTTTACCGGATGTTTTAAGATCACATATTGTTACTGTCTTTGACTCAGAGTCAACAGTATAGTAATCCACATATCCATGTAATTTAAACGGATAGCCATCTAGATCAGAAACAAGATATTGTTCTGCATATGTAGTTATTGGGTCTAAATCAAAGTCAGTCTGTTCATTTTTAAATAAACTCATCACCTCTTCATTAGCTTTTATAACTTCAGCTTTAGCAGTACAATCTAATAGTGTCTCTTCATTGATAACATCTACATTAGTATTAGATAAGAATTCCCAATAAGGTTCAAACTCTTTTTTTATAATCTTTACAATACGTTGTTCATCTGTTTTAAGAGATTGATACAAATTCATTTCTTTGAGTGAATCCAGTACTATTTCAGATGGAACATCAAATAATAATTTTGCATCAGTATATAAAGACATGTTTTTTAGGACCTTTCTAACACTATCTGATGGTGCTTTACCGGGTACAATGTTAAACTTTTTGTTTAAGTTCTCAGGTTCAAACACTAAACAATGTACAAGTTTACCTTCTACTAAATGTTTATCTGTTTTAACCTCACGTTGTTTAAGAATATAGTCCTTGTAAAACAAGGATGGTGAAAATAAAAGTTTGTTAAGAGAAGAATAACTAAATGCAAAATCTTTATCTGCATAAAAGTCTTCTTCTCTTTCCATGTTTCTATTCATCTGAAATAATTTTATTAGTTAATTCTTCATTAATGTACAAAGAATCTAAGTCAACCTTAAATACATCTGCACTTGGTCCTACTAAACTAGCTAGAAATGTTGTATGAAGCTTTTCTCTTGTACTATCCACAGCAAATTTAGTTAATTTTCTGTCTTTAGCCAAAAGATTTAGATACTTATTAAAAGAGTAAATACCTTGAGTATTATGATTTCCTTCATAAGCCTTCATTCTTTTTCTAAAAGCTTTAACGTTAACTGTATTCCAGTTTGTAGTAGCTTTAAGCCAATCATAGTGCCAGTAATAAATACCAGATACTACATCAAAAGATTTTTCAATATTGGAATTAGCCAACATCTCTAAAGCTAATGATCTATTATCTATATCACTACTGGTAACCATCTTCTCTACCTCATCAAATTTTTCACTTTCTAAAACAGCAAGGTCTTCATCTATTATTGCACATATACTTGTGTCTGCAATAAGTTCAGTAGATGAGTTTGTTATTTTATCAAACAATTCATAATGTTCTACAGGTAATATCCAATCATGACCGTGATCAGCAGAATTATTATTTTGTGATGCTAGCTGATCTATAACTTGTTTTACTTTATCAGTTTGAGCTGTCTGTGCTTCATTCCAGTTTGAACCATAGCTAAAACTAACTCTATAGTTTACATCTGTATTAGACATAAAGTCTCTTAAAACATCTAAAGCTGATGAAGAAAGCAAATCCATATTTTTTAATTCCGCTAAAATTCTATAGCACTCTACATATGTAATAGATGATTTCCATTCTCTAGAAACTAATTTATCAAAAAACTTCATAGATACTATACTTATATCAGCTTTAGAAGCATCTCTGATAACTTTGCAGTTAAACTTTTCTTTCAAAAGGTCAACCTTCTGTCTAGGTAAATCTAACTTAGGATACCTATAGATCTTTTTATCTTGTAAATCAACTGTTTCCTTTAAATTAGCAACACCTAGTTTAGTTAAATCTTCCATCCTAACTTCCCAGTTATTGCTGCTAAAGACATGCATACCATCAAGATGATTCCATTCAAAAGCATCTTTTGTTAATCTACCGTTATCATCAATTGCAGATGATTTTATATTAATGTTTAATTTTACTCTTTTTTTCATGTTTTAAATATTTTTGATATTCTTTTTTAACAGCTACTTTAAATGTATAAAGGTCCCTGTTATGAATGCTTATTTCTCTTCTTACTATAGGCTCAAGATATCTAAATGTTGTTGTATCAAGTTTCTCTTCTTGCTCTAACCATAGTATCATGTCTTGTGCACTTTTACGATGAAAATCATTAAACTTTGATGCTTCCAACCAATACTGCAAATCTTTATCTCTATTGTCTGCATATGTTATGCTACTACAGTCTTGTGCAAACTGCCACAATAAATGATAGTTTTTCTTATAGTCAATAGTAGGAACAATTTTAAGAGCTAAAGCTTTATCATCACCATATGAATTTAACTGAGTTTTAAGATCACTAAGAAGCTGTTCATCAAGAGTCATTTTAGTAGCAGACGCATGAAGTACTGTTTCAGGATCAATGACACTAACATCTGTAGTATCAATTATATGAGCCAAGTTTATAGCCATACCAGTTAACATCCAGCTATCATACAAACTATCTTCTATATCTATATCATAGTATCTTACATTATCTGTAACCTTTGGTGTAATAATACATTCCAAACCTGAATTACCTATTTTTTTAATAATACCATGTCCATTCACATCTCCTTTTGTAGTCTCATAATTCCATATCTTATTCATCATTACTGTAGAAGGAATATTCTCAGCATTAGTTAATTTATAAGTTGATATTTCATCATGACCTACAATTAGGTCTGCTATTTCATAATCATTTGTTACAGTTATACCATGCTCTTTAAGAGCAGCTTTTAATCTATCCTGTGATACATTACATTTTGGTAGTATAAAAGCTTTCTTTTTGGTTCTAAAAGTTTGGTCATCCTCTGTAGGGACCGTTAGTATAGTGTTTATTTTTTCATATGTTGTTTGATCTTGTGTACATAATACTTTAACAATACCAGTACTAGAAACCAACCCATATACAGGGTCAGCTTCTAGTCCAAAGTATTTTAAAGCATCAGCATCAAACTTTTGATATACTGATTTATTTGCCATTTTACTTCATTGTCATTTGGATGATTTCAGGAACCATCATCAACTTGTTAAACTTCTTTTTATTACCGTTAAAAATTGTACGTACAATTAAATACTTAAGATCATTAGTAAAATAATCTTTAGTACATAAAGCTATCAGCCTGTCTGTTAACTTCTGTGTTATTGTATTATCTTTAGAATGAACAACTGAGAAGTTACCTAGCCTTGTAGCAAGAGTAGATGCAATATCTGCACGATACGTGTCATCTTTACCAATACAACCTCTAAGCTCACCCAAGATATATGATTCGTTTTCATGAGTCAACAAATCTTTAGGTGTTACCAGCTTATCAAGCTTATTATTAATAAAGGTTGTAAACATAGAAGCAAAAGCATCACCAACACTACCTTCACCAATCATCTGAATCATACTAAGGTTATCCTCAAAAGAATCAAAGCTTGATATTGCATTAAAGAATGTAGTAATTGATCTTGCATTAGTCTCTTGTGTTACTAACTCAGGATGGAGCAATAGGAAGTTAATACAACGTGTATCAATACCTGCACCCTCAGCCCATTGTGCCCATACATTAACATCAAACTTAAGGTTAGCCGTTACATATCTAGTCTTTTGTGCACTATCTACACTGTTAACCATATAATCACCGTTATCCGGATTTGCTGTCAAAATTATGTGCCAGTCTTTTGGTAATGTCCATGAGATATAAGATTGTCTATCAATCAATTCCATAACTGCTTGAATAAATCTTGTGTCAGCACGGTTCCAGTCATCTAGTAATAAGATACCACCGGCTTTTGCATCTGCAATCCATTCAGGAGCACAATAAGACATTCTGTTCTTACCTGTCATTTTGTATCCATTTTTTAGATACTCTTGTACGGCAAGTTCATCAACCCACATACCAACTTTTTTAGTAGTAGTTTTAAGATTAGCTAAATCTGATGATGCTGCAGCTCTTTGTGCTGCTGTATAAGATATGTCATCAATCTTCTTTGCAGGTACTTGCTTCTCTTTATACATCTGAAATTGACGTACAGGGAAACCAACTAAGTCACCTAGTTCTTCTATCTGAGCTAAATTAAGCTTTACAAACTTTAGGTTATTATCTTGAGCAAGCTCTACTATAGTAGAAGTCTTACCAATACCTGATTCACCTACAACTTCTACGGATACAGAATTCTTACCTGCTTCTTGCAAATATCTGTTATTAGCAATTATGTGATTTACAAACCCCTTTAACTCTGTTACATTTAAATTTACTTGTGCCATTTTTCTATTAATTTAATTTAATTACTTGTCCTGGTAGTTCATCATTCATACTAGAAATACTGCTTAATACCCATAAGGTGTTATTTGGACAGTTTTCTGGAGAATAAGCCTCACCATCTGTTAAATATATTAGAGCTGTATACTGCCCTTTGTTTTCATTAAAATGATCTACTACTGGTTGGAAGCTTGTCCCACCACGACCATGTATTTCCCAATCTTTTTTTGGATTAAACTCTTTCACGCTATTCAAGCGGGTGTCACATTGTGCTACTGTAATTTTATGACCTGTCTTATGCATATGTGCAAGCTCACCAAAGAACTCTTTAAGCTCATCATTATTTACAGATCCACTTGTGTCAACACCAACAAGTATGTGATTCTTGAATTTAATCTTAAGTCCTGGATTAGCTGAATAACGTTTATTGTATTTACGTCTCAGCTTTTTAGTATATACTATACTAGAGTTACCTACAAACCTTCTTAGATATCCTTTCCAATCAAACTTAGGTGGTTCAATATGCATTAACCTATGAATCAAATCAGCAAGCTCACCCGGTATAGTACCTTGTTTCTTTTCTGTTTGCTCAGCAGATTCTTTAAGTTGATGTTCAATTTGTTTCTGAACTAACTTTTTATCAGCTTCAGGTAACTCATCAAACTCTTCCCACGTACTATGACAATAAGGTGATTCACCATCCATTTGATCCATTAGATTATCTAATGAAGGACAGGTCCCATCTTCTTGCGCTTGTTCCAAAAGTTTATAATATTCTTTTGTACCTGCTTTTTTAGGAAGATTTAATTCAGGAAAACTTGATAACAATAAACCACCATCAGGTAATTTACTTTCCAGTATGTACTGGTTGATCTCTAAATCTGCAGCTATATTAAATAACTTGTGATTAGAATATAGATCCCTCAATAAAAGATGACCAAATGCAATATGCAAAAGTTCATGTTTAATTAATCCAAATCTGTGATCTTCACTGAGTCCATTATAAAACTCTGGATTTATTGTCAATTGCATACCAATACCTTGTTTGCTTACTCCTGCTGTAGGAATACGCTCACTATATTGCTTATTGATACCAATTAAAAAGAGCCCGTAAAAGGGCTCTGTAAATATTAAATTTTTAGTTGTTCTTGCAACCTGATCTTGTATGTTTATCATTGATTCATGATTTTATCTAATATTTGTTTATAAATAGAATCTGCTTTATGGATATCTATATAATAGTATAAAGCCTGTCTGCCAACAATTGGTGGATCAATAAATTGAACCGCATCAGCAAACTTCTTTCTGTGTTTAAATACTAAAGCTTTATGCATTAGTAAATCAGTAGTGTCATTCTTATAATTATTTGTATAAATTTCCCAAGCTAATTCCTGATCATCAGGTAAACCTTGAAACATTTGTTTTAATCTAAAGAATTCTTCAAATGTAATTACTTTGTAACTATCTCTATCCATACTCCTGGATTCTTCTTATCATATGTGTATTGCTCAAATGCAGGAATTATAAATTCTGCATTATCATCTTCTATCCAACCATACTTAACCATATCATCTTGCACTGTTTGTGCAGGATTTATATAATCAAACTTATGGCGGCTGCCTCTAATAAATTCAAAAGATATTTTAACTGGAAGCTCATGCTTCTTGAGCTCTTCTTTAAACTCTTCAGTATATTTAAGATAAATATCTTTAGTTGCTTTTCTGTAGTTCATTACAGCTTTGCTAGCAATAAAGTATTTACCTGTCCATCTTCTTCCATTTTTACTAGAAGGTACGTTTCCCGGTATAAACCATTTCATATATTATTTATTTAAGGTCTCTTTTAATAATGGTCTTAGCATACTATGCACTTTATCAAATCCATGCTCTTTCATAGCATCTGATATGTCTTTACATATAGTTGGCACAAAACCGTGGATTTTATATTCTTTTAAATATACCTCCACAGCATGCTTACCTGCATCATCATTATCAAATAGAGTGATTACTTTTTTATACTTCTTCTTTAAGTGCTCTATAATATGAGGTTTAATCATAGTATTTTCTGAGTCAGGACTAATAACTTCTATGTTATAACCCATACTCTTTAAGCACATTGAATCTTTAAGTGATGAACAAATAACTAAATAAGGCTGATTATACTTAAGCTGGTCCTTACCTTGTAAATATGGCTTTGCTTTATAAAATTTGTACTTCTTACTAAAAGGTTGGTACATTTTATAAACTTCACCATTCTTATCAAAATAACCATAGCACCATTTACTACCTATAGTTAGCTTATTTACTTCACCTGAATCATCTTTAATTAAATTATAATAATCAATTGGTCTAACGTTGTACTCTTCAAGCATAGTTTTACCTATTCTAAAAGATAACCAAAACTTCCTATCCTCAGTAGTCCATTGTCTTTCTTTGATAAAATCAATTTTCCATCTTGATTGAGGTGTAAATTTTTGTTGTACATATTCTGATGATTGCACATACTTGTTGTAATCTGATGTCATTTTTGTCATGGCACCATGAAAGTCTATATTAAACATTAGTTTAACTAGATCTATCTTATTACCGCTTCTACCTGTTGAAAAGTCTTTAAACTTATACTGCATTATAGATTTATCTACATATATGCAAAAGCTTGGCGTTCTTTCATTAGGATTAAAAATAGATTTAATCTTAATGTCTTGACCAGTAAGCTGTTCAGGAAGATCTAAGTAATATTGAAACACCCAAGTACTAGGTACATCTTGTCCTTCTCCAACGATGTTTTTTGTATTAAACATAAAACCAAAGATATTAAAAAGAAATGGGCCCAGCAATACACTGAGCCCACTCTTTCTAATTGGAGATATTAAAGTTCAAAGTCAGATCCTGCAGTAGGAGCTGGTTCAAAGTTATTAGCTGGTGCTGCTTCTTTCTTTACAAATGGTCTGAAATGATTGCTATCATTCTTATCAAATTGTACAAGATTAGAATTCTCTACATCAAGAGCTTCTAGAGGAACACCCATTCTGTTTCTCTTTGGTAAGAATAGATCATTATTTACATAACCTTCTCTATTTTCCCACTCACGTGCACCTAGGCAAGCATTAATATAGCCAGTGCCTGAACAAATCTTTGCAGCCTTCATCATAAAGTCTTCAATTGTTCCTGCCTCAATAGCATCAAGCTCATCTCTTTTGCCAACAACTTCAGCCAAAAAGACCATTGCTTTCAAAACTTCAGTATCACGGCTAATTTCATTACCATTTGCTAATGTAGCATCTTTAAATGGATATGGAGAAAATCTTACTCTACCAACTTGACCTTCATAACGTGGACCATTTACATTATTAACATCTTTAAGAAAACCATTGAACTCTCCTTCAATAGGTTCACCTTCTACATGTAATGTAATATTATATGCATCTGCATCATATGGTGTTTGATCAAAGGTAATAGAATTGATTTTTACTTTCTGATTTCCTGTTCCAATTACTGGTTTAGTTCCGCCTGATCCGGCAGACATGTCTTTAGTACTTAACATAATTTACTTTTTTTAATTATTAGTTTATTTGTTGTATTCTTCAATACAACTTGTTACAAATTGTAGGTCATTCTTGATAAATCTATCTTCAAACATACCCATTGGTGATTTACATGTGTTCTCTCCATTGTTTTGAGTTTCAAAACCATATTCAAGTTCACCATCATCATTTTTATTTACTTTTCCAAATAAAACAATTGAGAATAAGCCTTCCAAAGTTAAAGTGTTGTCAATCATTTTGCCAACAGTTTTAGCTTTAATTTTTCTATTCCCATTAATATCAGTTGACTCTTCTGAGTGAGTTAAGAAAATGATAGTTAAGTCATCTCTAAGATCTTTAGGTAGCTTAGCAACTTGTGCTAAGTTAGCTGCAATCTGAGTAAACTTATCATACCCTTTTTCATTAGCTCTATCAAAATATTCAAAAGAACTCATATATTGCCAATCATCAACAACAATAGTTTTGATATGGCCCATTTTATCATTTACATGACGCATTGCCTTAATAATACCCGGAGCTGTAGCAGCTGAGGTAAGATTACCTTTAGGGTTATCTTTAGTTATCTGAGTATACTTACTCTTCCAACCTTTGAAAGGTAAAGGTTTATTTGCTATGTTTATAATGAAAGTCTCTTTGGGATCTAATGTTCTGATTGAGGTTGACTTTCCTGTACCTGAATCAGCAATTACTAATACGCTGTTTGCCATGATTTATTTATTGAATTTATTGATTACTTTAGTTAATGTGATTAATGTTTGATTTATTTCTTCTAGCTTATCTATAAGTGCAGAATTTGCACCTGCATCAGGATTTGGTAAATCAAATAATGTTTTACCTATATCTGATACAAACTTAGGCTCTTCTATAATAGGATTACCTCTTGAAGTTATATCATTAATAACTTTTAATTCACTTACAGGTATAAGATGTCTTTGAAAACCTGAACTGGAAGTAACTAATTCATATTCTGATTTCCAATGTGGATTAGCTCTATGCAAATATAACGTTCTTTTTGGATCTTCAGAATCATAATCTATACTAACAAATTCAGTGTAGATGTCTTTATCTTTCTCTAGCTCACTAGGAAAGAATGATACATATAATTCATCTTTACCTTTAGGCCTATAGGCCATCTTTGGTATATACAGTGCATGCATAGTACCTACTGTTTGAAAGTAGTCTTCATGCTCTTCTCTTAATTTATTTACTTTTTGTTTTCTTTCTTCAGGAGTTAATCCCATAATTTCTGTGTTTAATTTTTTAGTGCTTATCATCTGCGTTCTTGTTGTCCAGGAGTAGGCATTTCTGCAATCTGCATCTTTTCAAATTCTGCTTTGAAAAAACTCATTCTTGCATCACCATTTCTAGCTTTTAAGAAATGCAACACCAATGTCCTATCATTTTCTATTATATATCTATCAGGCCCATAATATCTAATCTTTTGTTTAGCCGGGCGGTTGATACCAATTAACATATCAGCATGCTGAAGCATAGCATCTGATCCAAATATATCTGACTCAAGAATATAATTACCATACTTGCCATCAATTGCTCTATCAGGGTTATCAATATTTCTATTAAGTTGTGATAGTGCAATAAATAAACAAGGATAATCTCTCTTACATTGAGTAAAAAATTCACCTAATTCAAATAACATATCTAATGAATTGTTTTGATAAGGCGCTCTCTTTACAAGCATTGTATGATCTAATGTAATTATAGTCTTTTTACCTTGATGTTTAGTCATATACTGATCAATTTGATCACGCATTTGATTTACAGTCAAGGGTGTTGATATAATATCTACAGGATACTTTACTCTTTCTTTAGCATATTGATGACATGTGTTTAATGCTTCAGTACTTAAGACAGATCCAGCACTACATAATTCTTTATATGTTTTACCGGTTATAGAACTAAATTCTCTAATAGCTGATGTTCTACCAACCATCTCAAATTGAAATTCAAGAACTCTAAAGTCATCATTAGGATTAAGCATAAATGATTCACGTATAATCTGATCTTTAATAAGAGTTTTACCTGAACCAGGTCTACCACCAATAACAGTTAGTGTGTTCCATTCTAAGCCATCAGTAGCTGCATCATTAAATTTAGGCCAAGGAGTGTAAATAGATTTCTCTTCTCCTGTTGACCTAGCATACATATATTTTAGTGCATCATTGAAGGCTGTGTACTGGCCCACCCATGCTGGTGTTGGTTTACCCATATTACTTATTTAATTAGTTATACTACATTTTCTTTAAAGTGATCTTCTTCTGTACTTACACCTTCTACTATCATATCACAGTAGTCAGCTAAAGTAGAATGTTTGACCCTATGTTTATCTTGCTTACATATAAAGTATTGACTTGTTTGCATGTACATATACTCTGCATCTCTATACTCATTTACATACATCTGAGTTGCTTTTTGCACTTCATCCCATGTATGATCATATGTTTCAAAGAACCATCTAAATGCTTCTCCTAAAGCTTTGACATTATTTCTTGCTGGTTTACCGCTTGGTAATTTTTTAGCAGGAAATACTTCTCTATAATTATTTATTCTTTCTACAAAGTCTTTACCCATTAATTGAATATCAGTCTTTTTCTTAGCTTTAATAAAATAACTATCTAGAGTAGCACAAATTACTTTGGCTTTATTTGTCATTATATATTGGTCTTCTTTCATTTCTAGAAAACCTTTTTTTACAAGAGCCTCTCTATCCTTTGCTACTGCCTCTGGTAAGGAGATTTTTTGCTTCATACCAAATAGGATCAAGCTCTGGTTTGGAGTCAAGTTTGCTTTCAGTATTTTCTGAAATAGTTCCCACATATTTTTCTAAGTGTTTTAAAGTGTTATTATGAGCATCCATAACTTTTTTATCATTACTGAAAAAACCATTGTCTATCATTTTACATGAATTAATAACAGTTGCATGGTTGCGTTTTAAGAATCTACCTATACTAGTTTTACTATGGCCTTCTTTATGAGCTAAGTAAGACATAACTTGTACATATACAAGATAATCTCTAAGTCTAGTTCTATGTTGTAGGCTTTTAATTCTACTAAATTTTGGTTCATTTTCATGAAGAGCTGCTAAAGCGCTATCATGAAATATACCTAATGGAATCCTTTTGTTTTTTTCTTGAGGAGTGTAAATATACAATTTTACTCCGTAAGTTGTGTAAAAAGATTTTTTAAATTCAGCAATCTCTTGCTTCTGGTTAATGTCCTGGTTATTAGCCATTTATATTATTTTTTAGGGTTATCAAAGGTAATAAAATTTACCATTCTATGCAAGTTTTCCCCTGCTTTTCTAATTCTTGATTAGCTTTGTTGAAAACGTCATTACAGTCCCATTCTCCACCTCTATATGCAGCTGATGCAGGGTGAGAACATTTTAAAATTTTACAGTTTGGAATTAATGTTTGCCATTGCTCTGCTTTCTTACCCATAAGTATAAACACAGTATCTTTGTTATGTCTATTTATGTTATCAAAGATGTATTCAGTAAAGCTTTTCCATATACCATAGTGAGAACCAATTTTATTTATCTCACATGTAAATGCTGTATTAATTAGTAATACACCCTGGTTGGACCAACGTCTTAAGTCACATTCTTCTGGTGTATACATAACTCTACCTGTTTTAGTGAAATCACCAACTGTTTGCTTTAGTATATATTGCAAAGACTTTTCAGCTTTACCTTTTCTACTACAGCTAAATGCAATTCCGTCAGCTACACCTAGTTGTGGATAAGGATCTTGACCTACTATGACAACTTTCATATCATCATATGGACATTCATAAAATCCATTAAACACATCTTTAAATCTTGGGGTAAAGCGCTTACCTTGTTCTACATTTTCTATTAATGTATTCATTATATGATCAAAGCTTAAACCATTTACATATGGTGCAAGCATGCGGTCCCAGCCACTTTCTTTAAGTTTGCTGTTTAAATTATCTCTTAAGATATTTATATCTATTTCCATTTTATTTATTAATTTATAGTATATTTGTTAAAACTTTTATTATGTCAGATACTACTGAAACATCCGATAAGCCAGAATTTGAAACCTATAGTACATGGGATTTTAATGCTACTGTAAAAAATATATCTGTATCAACTAGGTATATCCCAGCTTTAACTGCCATTATAAATAAAACTATAATGGAAGAAGATAAGATTGAAACAGTAGGTGATACATTCATTAAGTTTAACAAAATTGTTGAAGCTCATGATTCTGGAAAAGAACCAGAAGAAAAAATTATGTTAGACCCATGGGAAGGTGATCTTTATGTTTTATTTTCACTATTACAAACCATTAAATCAAATGCTATTGATCAAGGTTATGAAGTGAAAACTAAAACATCAGCTACTAAAGAAGAAGTAGCAGACCTTGGAAGAAAAATGCTGTCAGGTGAAGACGTTTCAGAAGAGATAAAAGCTTTAGAAGCTAAACTTAAAGTTGTAAAGTAATTATCTAAGCTGCATCCCATTAAAGTCTCCTATTTCTATACATGATTGAATTGCTAAATTCAACTCATCTTTATCACAATCTGCAAAAGACTTACAATACTCTTGTTTGTCTCTTACAAAACATAATCCTGCGGATCTTTTTACTTGTATCTTGGCTTCTTCAAAAGTGTAGCCAATTTCTTGTGCTATTTCTCTAATCATTGCATGTAAGCGTGCTAGTTGTGGGTTACTACCCTTAGCACCACTTACACCAACAAAAATCTCCAGTCTAGAACCATCTTCTAATTGTTCAAAGAACTTTCTATATTTAGTACCCATTGCTTTAATAGGAAAATGTAGTTGACCGTCTTTGACTGAAGCTTTTATGTATAAATTATCTTTCATCTTAAAAGAGCTAACAGAACAATTATTAAAATACAAGAAAGTACAGATATAATTGCTACTGTTTCAGTTGCTTCTATCTGTTCTCTCCTTCTCCCTTGATTTTTTGCAGGATCATTTATTTTTCCAAATACTTTAAGCTTATCAGATTTTCTTTTCTTAGCTACTTGTTCATCAATACTTTCATCTACAGCCATTTTAGATATAGTTTTTATATCTTCCAGTCTTTGATAAGCTGCATCAATATTTCTTTGATCACTTCCTGGGTGTATGTCTACTTTATCTAAATGAGATATTGCTTTTATAGCAGAGGAATAAATTAATATGTTTTTGTTATCTTTCTTCATCACTTTGATTTTTTAGTGGTACAAATGATAAATAATCTGGGTCATGTGGATCTAAATCCAATGAATAAACATTTACCCATCTGCCGTTATCAAATATATATGTTTTACCGTTAACTATTTTTTTTTTAGGTTCATTATTGCTCATGATATTCTAGTATTTTTTCTTCTATGTCTTCTTCTAATAAGTGTTGTACATCTATGGTAACTTCATTACCATTAGTATCCGTGTTAGTGTACCAAACATGCTTTATATCTGCTGATGGTCCATAACCTGGTGTACCTGGATCTCCATTGGAATCATACCATTGGTCTGGTTCTCCTGGATCATAAGTATATTCTACTTCTACTGTTTCTCCTGTGTTTGTTATAAATTCCATATCACAAAAATCTTAGTGCTCCTCCGTCAACATAAACAAACTCTTGTGCACATTCAGTACACTTGGCGTTTGATTCATTGCGTAACAAAGTTGGCATGTTACAGTTAGGACAAGGTGTATCACCTTCTTCTATATATTCTTCTATTGCTTTTCTAGATAAACCGTGTATCATTGCATCATGTGCACCACGGTATTCTAATTCTTGTTGTTGCTCAATAAAGAGCTCTTTCATTCTTCCCATAATGTTATTTATTAAGTGGATTATAGTATTTAATTTTTGATTGATCAAATCCTTTGACTGCATCAGCCACCCATTTCTCATCTTGTGTACCTACGTACATAAGTATGTGACATGTAGCTGTCTCAGTTGGATTTAACCTGAGTAATCTTCCTATTCTTTGTGCTGTCTTTCTTTCATTACCATATGCATGCATAATAATACCTGCTTTTAGACCCGGTATTGTAACACCTTCTGATAATTGTAACACACAGGATAGCTTATCTATTCTTCCATCAGAAAACAACTCAAGGTTTTCATCTGATTTAGAATTTTTAGAGTGATAACTATGCTTACATATTCTATCTGCCTGTTTTTGAGTATTAGCAAATACAATACATTTACTGCTTACATTACTAAGTATACCTTTTACATATGCTTCTTTACTTGTGTAATCCATTAGAGCTCTCATACGCATAATTCTACCAAACTGTATTTGTTTGTCTGTATTAGCTTGTGCTAGTCTATTGGTAACATAATCATAGTCTTTTCTTTCTGATGTATACCAGAATCCACCTGCCTTGTTTTTCTTCTTTAAAGAAGGTAACTTAGACAATTCTAACTGATGTATAATGATCTTATAGTCATTAAGTATCTTAGAGTCAGTTGCATCATCCGTAGTAAATGTATATTTAATAGGACAATACTTTTGTACTAACATTCCCTTTTCAGAGGTTGTGTTTTTTGGTGGTGTACCAGTAAGACCAAGAATTCTACCTGTAAATCTAGCTAGAAATAACTCATGAACATATTTAAGTGAATGACATTCATCTAAATATACTATATCATAGTTATTTGGTTCTCTCTTTTTTAATGATATGTATGTAGTAAATGTGATATGCTTAACTAAAGCTTCTAATCCCATCTTACCTAACTCATCTATCCATGATTGAGCTACTGAATGTTTTGGAACTACTACCAGTACTTGTATGAACTGATCATAGTATCTTTGAAGGTGCTGTATTGCTATTCTAGTTTTACCTACACCCATAGATATGGCTAAGCCACACCTTTTATGTTGCACAGCTATTGCTAATGCATCTTCTTGAACTACGTTTCTAGTTGGAACAGCCGTTCCAGAATTATTTGCCATAATATTATTGTTATTGATAGTACCATTGTCCAAGCTAATATTCTAATTAGCCTGTCTTTTTGATATTGTTTCATCTCTCTTTGGTGTTAAAGGTTTGCGCCTATTTTTATATGCTTGCGCCTATTTTTCGTTGGTGTTAAAGGTGGACCCTACAGGACTTGAACCTGTGACCTATCCGTTATGAGCGGAGTGCTCTGACCAACTGAGCTAAGAGTCCTGGTAGCCGGAGTGGGATTTGAACCCACACGGGCATTACTGCCCAAAGGATTTTAAGTCCTTCATGTCTACCAATTTCATCATCCGGCCATTTGTGATCCCACTAGGATTTGAAGCTAGAACCTACAGCTTAGAAGGCTGTTGCTCTATCCAGTTGAGCTATAGGACCATAAAGTTATGATCTTGAGCCTGAGAATCCTAATTCATAAGATTCTTCTGGGTGTTCTTCTATCCACATGTGACAGTTTCTGCAAACTGGTAACCATGTAGATACTTCCAAGTGATATACACCACGACCGTGTTTATGATGAACATCAGTAGCCTGTACAGTACATTTATCTATTTTTGCATGACAGACTGGATTGTCCGTTAAATACTGCCTACGCTTTTTAGAGTAAGCAGCATTTATTTTGGACATTTTGTTTGAGACTTTTTTAATTGCCATTTGGTTTTAAAGTAAAAAAGTTATTTGGTAACAAACCCACTGACATAAATTTAAGCACTATATCTTCATAGTTGATACCTAAATCTTTAAATGTAAGAGTGTTTTTGTAATCATCTAACGTTTCCTCAGCTGGCACATCTGCAATTGCAAGAGCCATAGGACTGTGTGGAAATGTTTTCCTAAGATAAGCATTAATTCTCTTATTACAAAGTGTTTGTTTCCAGGCATTGATTTCTCTTTGCCCACGTTTCCAAACTTTTGTAATGCGTCTTTTCTTATCCCAGTGCAGTTTAGTAACTTCTTCAGGTTTATAAACATTAAGGCCATGCAACACACGTTTAAACAAAAAATGTTGATATGGATTAAGTTTATTATACTCAAAAGAGTTAATAATTGAAGGAGGATGTAATTGATATTCATCCAGAAGGCCTAAGTATTGATAACGCTCAATACGTCTACTTAAGATTAGTTCTTTTTCATTGAGTTTTAGTTTTGAAATTTGTTCATTAGATAGCATACTTGTTTGATTTATTTAGTTATGAATTTATTAGTTGTATTTAGTAAGAGGTGTTAAATAGGCTGAGGTTTTTACACCCCAGCCTTTAACAATTTAATTACAGTTCAAAAGTTTCTGTTTCTTCTTCAAGAACTTCTTCTTCTTCTGTTTCTACTTCAGCAACAACTTCTTCTTCAGTTACTTCCATCTCATTGACATCTTCTGTCTCATCAGTGGTTGTATCATCAGATTTCAAACCAAATGCTTCTGCAGTTGTTGCTTTTTTGATCTTAGACTTGTCTAATTCAAAAGAGCTTTCATTAGCTGCACGAATAGCATCACCATTAGTATGCTCAATCAGAATATCTTGTGCTTCTACATCATAAGTATATTCTGTTTTCCTATAAATAGGTTGTCCGTCTTGACAGCATATAATACCAGTGTCACCTGCATATTTCAGGTCTCTGTCTGGATTTGTGTTGTTAAAAGGTTCTAAAGACTCTATTGCTATGATTTTACCAGGTAATGTTTTACCTAAATTTTTAGCATAAGAGGTTAAATTCTCTGTTGTACCCATAATAAGAGTGGTAAGATTTCTTTCTCTTAACCAACCACCTTTACCAATTGATACACTTTTGTATCCTAATCTAATGAAAGAATACTCTGGATTGTTTTTACTTAAGCGTACAACATTACCCATGTCATCCGCTAGGACTTCTACTTGATTTTGCATTTTTAATAAAATTAAATGATTAATAAAATAATTGTGTGTGATGATTAACTATCATCAGAGTGAAAATACGGGTCTTCCAGTTTTTCATAAGCTTCAATCTCATCTAGTGCAGGCTCATATTCTTCAATATTTTCTATTGCTTCATCTGAGACAGCTTTACCAGTTGCTTTTGCAAACTTATTATACCATGGATCAACCACTTCCTTTGTGTATGCGGAGCTAAGGCCATTTAGATCATTGTACTCTTCATCAGAGAGAGAAAGGTACTGTTCTAAGGAACATTCTATGATTCTGCCATTAGGAAGTTGTATTATCATTATCTTATCTAAAGTTTATCAAAGATAATAATATAACTTAATCTGTGTCAGAAATATAAAGTGAATTTGGACTTAACTCAAAAATAAAAAGCATAAATATAGCTAACGCATCATAATATGGTTAACTTATTACCTATTCTTTTTATATATTTATATGATTTTAGCTCTTTTATCCATCTTTTAACTGATGATTGACTTGAGCCACAGTCATCTGCAAGCTTACTAATTGATGGCCAACAAATTCTGTTTTTATTGGCATAACAGCATAATATACTGTACAAGCCTTTAGCTTGAACTGACAAGTTAGGATCTGTACATACTTTATGTTTAACTATACCATATCTATTTGATTCCTTCAACATGGTTCTTAATTATAATGAGCATGGCCATATTGGTATCATGTTCATCAGTAAGATCCTTGTCTTTAAAGGCATACTTTTCTTGCATGTACATGCCAAAAGGTACATTAAGACCTCCAACCCTTTTAAGTGATTTGTCTAACTCTAACCATGATTTATGTTCAGAGTTCAATAGTTCCATTGATATCTTTGCCATCTTCTTGAAAATTTAGTTCTGTTTGTTTTACTTTTTTAAAATAAGTTATGAATCTCTTTTGTATGTTAAGAGCATGCAGAGGACTAACGGTAGTTTCTACAAACTTAAGGTTTTTATCATCATCATGATACATTAAATTCACTTTTATAGTAGAATAAAACGGGTCATAAGGATCAGAACCCCAAGAAGAGTCACCAACTACTTGACCATATACATAATAGTCACTATACTCATCACCTTTACCTAGTAATCCCATGTCTTCAAGAACATCTAATTCAAATTCACTGCCTTGATGATAGTTTGGTGGTACTAGTCTAACATAACTACCAATCTCTGTTGGTACAAAAGTTCTTTCTGTTAGCATAAGATGTATTATAGCTTCTAGAGCTGAATCTTTAACTTCTTTAGATATTATATCTGTTATAAATTTTAAATTGTTTGGTTTATTGATAGATTTTTGATCAAATAAACCTGAAAGGATGCCTTTTAATACTTCATCCTGTACGTGATATTGTTTTGCCATTGATTTTATATTGTAATCAAAGACCATACTGCAAACAAGTATGAAATGTAACAGTAATAGTCTTTGATCTGATTAAGAACACAGCCTCAATACCTAGTATTAATATAATATATAATTACTGGTATTGTTAGTGGTCCATATACGAGACTTTTTATTTTCTTCTTTGGAAGATTATAGTTAAGAAAGGCAACTTCAATTCCCAATGACGAGTTACTTTCTCTATGTCAAGACCAATTCCAGGTCTTGCGTTTACTCTCATCCTAGGCAAAAGGTATGTTCTATCCATATGAATAGCATAGAAGATTGCATTGATGAAAGTTAATGCGGTTACAATACCAAAGGCAACTATAAGAATAGGTGACCAAGGTGTGTAATAAACTAGATTAACTAGTACTACTGTCATAGCAAAAGGTAGAACAGCTACGAAGATTAACTTGATAAGATACTTGAATAAATATTTCATGATATATAATTTAATTGATTAATGATTAACGACCCCATTTGGATCTCTTGTGTCTCTTTTTAGGTTTCCAATAGTTCTTCTTTGCAAAATGCTTTTTACTTTTCTTGACAGAGCATTTACGAGAAGAACCACATGATTGTAACATTGGTCCACCTATGAATAGTAATAGAATAAAATATAAGAATTGTTTTTTCATAACGTTTTAGTATTAGATTTTAAAAAAGCCAGTCTGTTTTATCCAACTACAACTGGCATGGCTGTCCTATGAATACTCATAGTTAGGAATAAGTCATTTGATTATTAGGTGAGACCAACACCTACCAACATACTCATTGGTTGATTAGACACTATAGGTAATTAACCTACTTCACTTCATGTGTGTCACACTAGTCTAGAATTACCTAGACACGTATCTTTATATTGTTCTTGAGTTAAAAATAAAGAGCCTGATTACCTCTTAACGACCGTTTACCCGGTTGACGGTGACTGTTACATATTCAACAGACAAGTCAAATACACGGTTTCAGGTTGTCAAACCTTACAGGTACATTGACCCTAACGTATACGAGGTTAAGCTGACAAACTACTCCTCTTGGTGTACAAAGTGACACCCAACACTCCCGTTGCCACGGGTTTAAAAGATATAACTAATAGAGATATTCACTCCGCTATTTACCTCCATCCATGCGGTAGGATTATTAGTTATTATGATAAAGCTAATAACCATAACCTGTAGTCTTATTGGTATTGTTGATCCACATTCCTCTAGTTATGGTATTAGCATATTGAGTTTAGATTACTGTAAGTTCTCTCTTACGCCAGCAACTCACTGGATTAGACCAACCATGTTTATACAGGAATTTATCTATGTGCCTGTTTTAATATTGCGGGTAATATGACTCTTATCCTATAGAGGAAGAGACAAAGACTACCCTTGTTATATTGTTGAGTGTAATAGTTACGCTTGTAGCTACGTTAGCTATATTTATATTATTAGTAACACTCATAGTTACAAGAGTGGTAAAAGGTGGTATTTTGTGGGTATAAGACCTCACATTCAGAGTGACACACACAAAAAAAATAAAATTACCACACTTTTATAACTTAATTCAATTGTTTTTGACTCTATGTAACAATAGTTAGTAGTTATTGCTTGAGAGTAGTAACATTCTGTACTAATTCTATTTTTATAAGTGCTAAACATAGTTTGGGAGCAGACGTGCTGAAAAGCACGCCCACCCACAAGCTACTATGTTACAATTACGCATCTACAGTTTCCTGCTTAAACGCATTCAAGCTCTCTACAGCTACAGTAGAGTTGTTAGCCTCTCTTATCTCAGCACCATTGGTGTGCTGAATAAAAGTAGACTGAGCATTAAGGTCTGAGGTAAACTCTGTAGTTCTGTAAATAGGTTTATCCCCTTTCATACATACTATCTTTGAGTCTCCGGCATACTTTAATTTGTATGTCAAATCCTTATCATTGAATGGCTCAAGTTGCTCACGCACAATAATCTTACCTGTCAATGGTTTTGAGTGGTCCATAGACTCAAGCAAAGCTATTGGGCCTAATACTAATGCTGACAAAGATTTATCTGCATACCAACCATTTCTAAGTTCAACGGCCTTTTGTTCATAGATTACAAAGCCTATATCTTTGTTCTTTGTTTTACTGATGAATGTTCCGTCTTCATTCTTGCGTACTGTTACTAAATTGTTCATAATGAAATTATTTAATTATTAAATTGATTACAATAGTGATAAGGCTATTGCTGAAAAGGTTAAACGGCTTATCCCGCTATATATAGTTTGGGAGCAGAGGCATTGAAAAATGCCGTATATGCACACAGTGAGTCCATCATATATATACTACTGATGAATACAAACAAATCAATGATGTATTGATATTCAGTAGATACCTGACGTAGACACAGTAGCACTACACTACTCCGCTTTGCTACCACACAATAGTCATACATTCTTTTTTTTTGTACAACTTTATGCAGTTAGCAAGTGCAGTTAGAGTTCCTATGCAAACATAGGGGGTACCCGCACTGCAAAATTTAGTTGGGGAGCAGATCCTATATACCTCTTGAAAGTGCCAAACACACAATTTTTTGGTGGGGCGTAGGGACAATTTTACAGTAGACGGGGGGATGTTGTGGCTCAAAAATTTTTATAGGACGGGGAATTTTAGTATATTGTTTTTATAGAAGAGTTACTCACTAAACAAAATACTATGGCTGATTGGGATGATAACGGGGAAAAAGAAACTGGTGGTTTATCTGACATACAGCAAATGCAGTTAGATGCTATTATATTAGACACAGCATACAACAATGCATGGATGTTACTGACCGGGGAAATTACTTTTGAAGAATTAATATCAACTCAATTTAGTGAGGGAAAAGAGTTAGTGATGGCTTATGATCCAGACAATGGACCGAAACTTGAAGAATTAGAAAATATGATAGCGTACTTCGTAGAAGAAGAAGACTATGAGAAGTGTGCTGCATTAAGGGATATAATGTTTAAAGCGTATCCGGAAACTTATGAAGCTTAGAAATTATGGCATTAAAAAGAAAAACAACTAAAAAGAAAAAAAGTACCGTAAATAGTTCAGGGAATTATACTAAACCGGGAATGCGTAAAAGATTATTTAATTCTATCAAGGCTGGTAGTAAGGGTGGTGCACCTGGTCAGTGGTCTGCACGTAAAGCACAAATGCTTGCTAAACGTTACAAAGCTAACGGTGGTGGATACAAATCCAAGAAATGATGAAAGACCTAACCCTAAATATTGGTAATATAATCTGGATCATAGGTATTATATTCACAATGGGTATAGCATATAGCCAAATAGCACAATTATCAGATGATATGGTTGTACTAGAAGCTAGGCTAGAAAAAAAAATAAAAATAATCAATGAATCGGAAGATAGGATTGTAGAATTAGAGAAAGAAATTATTAGGCTACAAGAATCAAGATGTAAGTAATGGCAAAGACTAAACAACAAAAAAGTCTAACTAGATGGACTAAGCAGAAATGGAGAACGGCAAGCGGAAAGAAATCTTCCGAAACCGGAGAGGTATATGCACCTTCTAGAACTATATCTAAACTTAAGAGTACTAAGAAAGGTAAAAAGAAATTGGCTGCAGCTAATGCAAAGAAACGTGCTGCTACCAAGAAAGGTAAACAACACGCAAGTCACGGTTTGCATAAAGGAAAGAAAAGATAATGGCAGTTAAGAAAAAAGATAGTAGATTAGCTAAAGCTGGTGTATCAGGATATAACAAGCCTAAACGTACACCTGGACACCCTAAGAAGTCCCATATTGTTGTAGCCAAAGAAGGAGATAAGATTAAGACTATACGTTTTGGACAAAAAGGTGCAAAGACTGCTGGTAAACCAAAAGCAGGTGAGTCAGCTAAAATGAAAGCTAAACGTAAGAGTTTTAAGGCTAGGCATGGCAAAAACATAAAGAAAGGCAAAATGTCTGCTGCTTATTGGGCAGACAAAGTTAAATGGTAGGATATGACAGCAGCACAGTTAAGAGAATTGGGATTTACCAAAATGGGTCATCATGAAGATGATGATTGGCCAGAAGGATATTTCTACTTTAGTATTGAGTTTGGAGATATGCTATTTCATACCGGGGGTAATGATGAAGCTGAAGAAGATGGGGGATGGTATATTCAAGATCCTACAATGACTATTAAAATATGGCAATATTCGGAAGCTAAAATGTAATTGACGTACTTAGACGTAATACGGTTTCTAAAATAAGTATCTAAACTTTTTTTATTTAAACTATTTTTTATACATTTGTTTTTATTAACTTATAAAAAATAGTAAAATGTCAGATTCAAAAACCAATTCAAATATTCAAGACAAAGATCCAAAAATGTCTAAAGAAGAAATGTCAGCACGTAGAGATGAAATTACTCAATTCTACAATGATAATATTCCACACTTGGAAGTTCAAGCAGATTATGAAACGTTATTAGCTACTATAGAAAAGGCTAGAGCAGAGCGTATGCAAGCCCAAATGTTTATGGCACAGCAATATGCTGCTCAAAAAGGTGAAGGTGCACCAGATCTTAATACAGAAGAAGGTAAAGCTTTTCAAGAAGCAATGGTAAAAGCTATGCAAGATGAAACAGCTTAAGAGAGGTGATAGAGGCTCAGATGTTAAAACACTACAGACAGCATTAGGGCTTACCGTAGATGGGGTCTTTGGACCCTTGACAGAAAAAGCTGTAGAAAGATTCCAATTAGATAAGGACTTAATGGTTACAGGAGTTGTAGACTCTAATACATGGACATTAATTCTAAATATGGAATATACTGTTACAGAAGCAATTGACGAAGATACAGATGCTTCATCTCAGTATTTTAAAACAAACTATGATCAAATAATTCATAGACATCACTTACCAAAAGGAGAATACCTTAAGGGACCTATACAAAATGAATATATATTTTTACATCATACAGCAGGTAATGCTAATCCATATAGATGTATTGATCATTGGGGTAGGGATACTAGAGGAAGAGTTGCCACTGAATTTGTTTTAGGAGGTATCAATCACAGAAATGGTGATGATGAGTTTGATGGTGTTATGGTACAAGCTTTTCCTGAAGGATGTCAAGGATGGCATTTGGGTAGGACAGGTTCAGGATTTATGAACCGTCACTCTGTAGCATTAGAAATATGCAGCATGGGTTATTTAGATAAAAATCATTTAACTTATGTTGGGTCTAAATGTACACCAGATCAAGTTGTTACTCTTGATGAACCATTTAAAGGCAAGCTATATTGGCATACATATTCAGAAGCACAAATTAAAGAAACAGAAAAGTGGATTAAATATGTTGCTGATAGAGATAATATAGATGTAAGATTAGGACTACAACAATTTATTAAAAAGTATGGTCCAACAAAAGGCTTTGATTTTCAACAAGATGCATTCTATGGAAAAATAAAAGGTTTATTAACACACACCAATGTTAGGAAAGGTAAAATGGATTGTTATCCTCATCCTGACTTTGTTGATATGATAATGAGTTTATAATATGGCTATAGTAAATAAAGTAGATCTTAAACATCAAGTAGATATAAATGTATCAATAAAGTATCAGATAGTTACATACTGTTTCTTTAATGATACGTTAATTAGTAATTCAGATTTAAAATTTTTAACTGAATTGGCTAAGGTTCAAGGAATAGAACTTACAAAGTTTTGTGATTTTGCAGTTGGAAAAAATATATTTAAAAGTTCTCAATCAGCTAGAAATGCAATTACAAAGGCTGAGAAGAAGAATTTACTTGTAAAAAAAGGACACAATAAAAAAACTATTTCTTTAAATCCAGATATTAATGTTCAATCTAGTGGTCTTGTATTGTTGGATTATAAAATATTAGGACGTGAATCCGAAGAGTCATAAAGAGTTTAAGAAAGGAATAGCAGATGAAGTTGGTGTTCATCCTTCTGTTGTAGATGATTTTGTTTCATTTTATTATGCAAAGGTTAGACAAAAACTTTCTAGTTTAGCTTTTCCTAGAATTAACGTAGATGGGCTAGGAACCTTTTATTTAAGAAAAAATAAACTAGATAAATCTATAATGAAAAATAAAAGTCTTTTAGGAAATATTGCTAAAAGAACTTATAATGGATTTGCAAAAAGTGAAGATATACAAAATAATATTTTGCAAATGGAAAAAGCAATGGCACAACTAGAGCAAGATATTAGCAATAAAAAGAAATTTAGAAATGAAAAGTAAGTGGAGTAAATATCTTGATGTATTTAAAAATGCTGATAAAATTGCAGAAGGAATTAAGAATAGTATTTTTAAAAAAGAACATGTTGAAGCAGTAGCAACTGATAGATTTCAAATATGTGTAAAGTGCTCTTTATTTGATGCTGGAGGAGATAAATGTGTTGCACCTGGTACACAGCCATGTTGTGGAGATTGTGGATGTAGCTTAGCTTTTAAAGTAAGATCTTTATCTTCTGAATGTCCAAAAGGATATTGGGATGCATATACAACAGAAGAAGAAGAAGAACTAATAACTAAACAAATAGAAGATAATGAAACTAATAATTAACTATGTATACAATGATACTGTAACTTCTTTAGAGGTAAAAAATGATAAATCATACTGGTATACAACAATATCATAGATATGGGACTAAAATTTATAGAAGAAGGTCATGTGTATGAAAGCACAAATGATGAAAACATTAACTGGCTTAGTGTAACATCTTTTATTGCCAAGTTTAAACCTAAATTTGATAGAGATGGTCAAGCAAAAAAATCATCTAAAAATAAAAGATCTAAATGGTATGGTATGACACCAAAAGAAATAATTGCTGCATGGGATGCTGAAACAGAAAGAGCAATTAAACTTGGTAACTTTTATCATAACCAAAGAGAAGCTGACATGCTAGATCTTAAAACAATTGGTAGACATGGTGTAGAAGTTCCTATCATTAAACCTATTATTGATGAACAAGGAACTAAAATTGCACCAAAACAAAAACTTGAAGAAGGTGTTTATCCTGAACATTTAGTGTATTTAAAATCAGTAGGTTTATGTGGTCAAGCAGATGTAGTAGAAGTAGTTAATGGCTATATAAACATTAATGATTACAAGACTAATAAAGAAATAAAAGAGAAAGGATTTACTAATTGGGAAGGGATTACTAATAAAATGTATAAGCCTGTTAATCATTTAGATGATTGTAATTTGAATCATTATAACCTTCAACTCAGTATTTATGCGTATATTATTAAAAAGCACAACCCTAAACTTAAGATTGGAAAACTAACAATTCAACATGTAAAGTTTAAACAAGTAGGTGAAGATGCTAATGGATATCCAATCAATGAGCATGTTAACGGAGAACCCGTATTAGAAAATATTAAAATCTATGAATTACCATATTTAAAAGATGAAGTAAATTCTATTATTATGTGGTTGAAAGAAAATAAAAAATAAAAGATTATGTCAAAAAAAATAGCATTATATAAACCAAGATATGTATCTCTTACACAAGTATTCCCAGTTTTAATAACAGATTCATTGGGGAGTCCTGCATTAACAGAAGATGGAAATTTATTAGGATTTGATTATTCTAAAAGGCATGAAATATATATTGATGCAAATACTATTCTAGGTTTAAGAGCATATTTTGAACTAGGTAGAGATAAAGTTATTAATTCTGTACATCAACTTCTAATTGATGGAATGGCTGAACCCATATGTATAACTAATATTTCTTTTAATGCTGTAAAGTCTATTATGAATCAGACTGACCTTGGTGAACTTTATGAAGATGGATGTAATTGTTTTTAAGATATGGTAATAAGATTATTTGACATACAAAATAGTAAGGTAGTATTAACAGAGCACTGTTATGCACTACCCTTTTTAAAAGGTATAATGGAAGAGTATCCTGATACACATATGGCTGTATATCAGTATTTATTTTACATGACATGCCCCAATCCTGATTTAAATCCATTTTTTAATCTGCCTGAACATGAAAAGGAAGATATTATAATAGAAGAAATACAATTGGAAGAATCTCCTGAAGATAGTAAAATAAGGTATGCACTTGATATGTGTAAGAAACTATATGAAACCCCAACATATAGAGCTTATGTAGGTATAAAATCCATGTTAGATAGATTAGCTAAGTATATGGAAGTTACTGCAATAGAACATGGTAGAGATGGAAACATTAATGCTATGGTAAATGCAGCAGCTAAATTTGAAAACATAAGACAGTCATATAAAGGTGCATTTACAGATATGAGACAAGAACAAGAAAGTTCAGTACGTGGAGGTGCCGGACTTGCTTATGATCAAATGTAGATGAGTAAAAACAAAACACAATGGCTATTTTGCTATTGGGATGAGCCAGAATTTAATTATAAACCAATAAATAAAAAGAATGAAAAATCAAGTAGTAGTACCAGTAGGAATGAAGCTTCTAATAAAGGAGATAAAACCTGAAACTAAAACTAAGTCAGGATTATACTTACCTGAGATAGCACTTAAACAAACATTTCAAGGTAAAGTAGTGGGTAGAGGTGATGAGGTAACTGAAATACAAATAGGTGATGTTGTTCAATATGCAGAACATGCTATGCCTACACCAATGAAACACCAAGGAGAAGATCATTTGTTATTACAAGTAGGTGATGTATATGCTATCATAAGATATGAGTAGAATCATACCTACATATGAAAATGGAAAGTGGGATGTAACGTCATTTGAAAGTGATGAAGACTTTGCAGAATATCTATATAGTATTTTTAAAGAACCTGGTAAATATAACTTTACCAAGATAGCTCTTGAATTTAATAAAGAAGCAAGAGTATTTAATGAGCAAGGGTTTTATTGTAATAAGCCATTTAGGTCAAAAGATTTTACTGCTTATTGGGAAGATCAAAAAAATAAATGTAGAGTAGGAGTTATATATAAAGATGGTGATAATCAATGGTATTTAACTAGAGATTATTATATGTGGCTAAACTTTTTACCAATCTTTGATAAAGAAGAAAAGCATTATGGTTTTGCTAAGGTAAGAGATGCACAATATCACATGGCTTTGTATGAACTATTAGCTGAGTTAAATAATCAGCATTCTGCAATACTTAAAAAACGTCAGATAGCATCCTCATATTTTCATATGGGTAAGATTATAAATCAATATTGGTTTGAAGAAGGTTCAATTTGTAAAGTAGGAGCATCATTAAAAGATTATATTAATGATAAAGGTTCATGGAAGTTTTTAGAAGAATATAAAACATTTCTTAATGAACATACCGCATGGTATAGACCAAGTAATCCTGAAAAGGTTTTACTATGGCAACAGCAAATTGAGGTCAAAGTAAACAATAGAAAAACATCAAGAGGTCTCAAATCAAAGATACAAGGTGCTTCATTTGAAAAGAATGCTACTACAGGGGTAGGGGGTCCATGTACATATTTCTTTCATGAGGAGGCAGGAATTGCTAAAAACATGATGCAGACATATGAGTATTTGCGTCCTGCAATGTCATCCGGTATGATGACTACAGGTATGTTTATAGCTGCTGGATCAGTGGGTGATTTAGAACAATGTGGTCCATTAAAAGAAATGATACTTAATCCAAGTGCTAATGATATATATGCTGTAGAAACAAATCTAATGGATGCTGATGGAACAATTGGTATGGCAGGGTTATTTATTCCAGAACAATGGTCTATGCCCCCTTATATTGATGATTATGGTAACTCACAAGTTGAAGAAGCAATAGAAGCAATAGGATTAGAAAGAGCAAGATGGAAAAATGAATTAAGTGGTGAACAGTATCAATTAAGAATATCACAAAAACCTCTTAATATAGGAGAAGCATTTGCATATAGAAAAGAGTCTGTTTTCCCACAAGGTATTTTAAGTAAACAACTTAAACGTATTGAAGAGAAAGAATATGCATATGAATTAATTGAATTAGATAGAGATCAAACTGGTATAGTTGCAAAACGTACAAAAAAATTACCTATATCAACTTTTCCAGTAAACAAAAAAGAAATTGATAAAACAGGATCTATTGTTGTATGGGAAAGACCAGTTAAAAGCCCAGCATTTGGTGCATATTATGGATCAATTGACCCTGTGTCAGAAGGGAAGACAACAACATCAGATTCTTTGTGTAGTATTTATATTTATAAAAATGCTACTGAAGTAACAAGAACAACTGTGTCAGGTGAAGTAGAACAATTCATTGAAAAAGATAAAATTGTAGCAGCATGGTGTGGGCGTTTTGATGATATAAATAAAACTCATGAAAGATTAGAAATGATCATAGAATGGTATAATGCATGGACAATTGTTGAAAACAATATTTCATTATTTATACAGCATATGATTGCTAGAAAAAAACAAAGATATCTTGTTCCTAAACAACAAATACTTTTCTTAAAAGATCTTGGATCTAATAGAACAGTATATCAAGAATACGGATGGAAAAATACAGGTACATTATTTAAGAGTCATCTGATATCATATGCAATAGAATTTTTAAGAGAAGTTATTGATGAAGAGCTTGATGAAAATGGAAATGTAATGCAACAAACATTGGGTGTTGAAAGAATACCAGATCCAATGCTACTTAAAGAAATGTTAGCATATTATCCAGGATTAAACGTTGATAGGCTTGTAACATTTGGTGCATTGATTGCATTTGTGAAAATTCAACAGTCAAATAGAGGCTATACTAAGAGACGTGAATCTGAAGGCAATTCTTTGGATAATTCAGAAAAAATGAGTAAATTAAAGTATAATGGTCCTTTTAGAAATATTGGGCGTAACAAGACATTTGGTGGTTCTAAAATTAGAAGGTCCGGATTCAAGAATATAAAATAGACTAAACAGGTATGAGAGTATTAAATGCAATGCAAATGAAGAATGGGGCAAAAGCTGAAAGCGGGCCTACATTTTCTAGCTTAACACAACCGGTTCAGTTTTTACCTTATAAAAAAAAGGATGATGATTGGGCTGCATGGAATTTAGATTGGTTAGAACTTCAAGGCATTGAATTCCTACGTGTAAATTCTAGAAGGCTTTTAAAGAATTATAAGTTAGCTAAAGGTATAATTGATAAGACTGATTATATTGTTGAACCAGATAATGAATACAAAGATTTAATGGACGTTCTTACAGCTGAAAATGACTCAGCTTTAGAACTTAAATTTTATCCTATTGTACCTAATGTAATAAATGTATTAACAGGAGAATTTGCCAAAAGATATTCAAAGGTGCAGTTTAGAGCTGTAGATGATGCATCATACAATGAAATGCTTGAGCAAAAGAAAATTCAAATAGAAGAATCTTTATTGGCTGATGCAGAAGCAAACTTAGTACGTAAAATGATTGAGATGGGTGCTGACCCTGGATCAGAAGAAGCACAAAAGCAATTATCTCCAGAAGGTTTAAAATCATTACCAGAGATTGAAGACTTTTTTAGTAAGTCTTACAGAAGTATGGTAGAAGAATGGGCATCCCATCAACTTGCAGTAGATGAAGAAAGATTCAAAATGCAAGAACTTGAAGAAAGAGGTTTCCGTGATATGCTTATTGCAGATAGAGAATTTTGGCATTTTAGAATGTTAGAAGATGATTATGATGTAGAGCTTTGGAATCCTGTATTAACTTTCTATCAAAAATCTCCTGATCAAAGATATATTGCAGATTCAAACTATGCAGGTAAAATTGATTTAATGACTGTATCAGATGTAGTAGATAGATATGGTTATTTAATGGATTCCAAACAATTAGAATCCCTACAAAAGATATATCCTGCTAGATCAGCACAATATCAAGTTAGTGGATATCAAAATGATGGTGCATATTATGATGCAACAAGATCTCACGAATGGAATACCAATGCACCAGGATTAGGTTACAGACAATTTACATCTAACTATTGGAATGATCCCGCTAGAGGTGGTGATATACTTAGTGAAATACTAGATGAGAATGAAGATGTATCTATGTGGGGTGAAGGTAACCTAATGAGAGTTGCTACAATATATTGGAAAACACAAAGAAAAGTTGGTCATCTTACTAAAATTGAAGATGATGGTGAAGTTACTCAAGAGATTATAGATGAGACCTTTAAGATAACCAAAAAGGCCATATATGATACTTCTATATTTAAACAAAAGTCAAAAGATAACTTATTACAAGGTGAACATGTTGACTGGATTTGGATTAATGAAGTATGGGGTGGTGTAAAAATTGGACCAAACTTACCAGCTATGTGGCAATCTACTATGGGTGATAATATTAATCCTATTTATTTAGGTATTAATAGAACTAAGCCTGGAAGATTACCATTTCAGTTTAAAGGAGATACATCATTATATGGGTGTAAATTACCTGTAGAAGGTAGAGTATTTTCTGATAGAAATACTAGATCTACTTCTTTAGTAGATTTAATGAAAGCATATCAAGTTGGATATAATATGGTTAATAACCAAATTGCTGACATTCTAATAGATGAATTAGGAACAGTAATAATGTTTGATCAAAATGCTTTACCACGTCACTCAATGGGTGAGGATTGGGGTAAGAACAACTATGCAAAAGCATACGTAGCAATGAAAGATTTTCAAATGCTACCTCTTGATACATCTATTACAAATACTGAGAATGCAACTAACTTCAATCATTACCAGACTCTAAATATGGAGCAAACTAATAGATTGATGTCTAGAATTCAACTTGCAAATTATTTTAAGCAACAATGTTTTGATGCAATAGGTATTAACCCACAACGTTTAGGTGGAGCTGTCTCAGCTCAAACCGCAACAGGCGTTGTTCAGGCTATGCAACAATCATATGCACAAACAGAAATGTATTTTGTACAACACTCTGATCATTTGATGCCACGTATCCATCAAATGAGAACTGACTTAGCACAATATTATTATAGTACTAATCCAAGCGTTAGACTACAATACATATCTACAGAAGCTGAGAAAGTTAATTTCCAAATTAATGGTACGGATTTATTACTTAGAGACTTTAACGTATTTGCAACAACTAAGACTAATCATAGAGCTATATTAGAAAACTTAAAGCAAATGGCATTAACTAATAATACTTCAGGAGCAAGTATTTATGAGTTAGGTAATATAGTTAAAGCAGACTCAATTGCAGAAGTATCAGATATACTTAAAGATTCTGAAATTAGAATCCAGAAGCAAAGACAAGAAGATATGCAGCAACAGCGTCAAATGCAAGAGCAGCAACTTCAAGCTAAGCAACAAGAAGAACAACAAAAACTTCAAGTTGAAATGTCTGAAAATGAAAAAGATAGACAGAATGATGTGTTACTAGCTGAAATTAGATCAGCCGGATATGGGTCAATGGTTGATTTAAATCAAAATCAACAATCTGATTATCAAGATGCTATGAAGGATATAAGAGAATCTACACAGTATAGAGAGCAAATGAATTTTAAACGCCAAGAAAGTGCTGTTAAATCTGCACAAGAAAATAATAGATTGAGCGTTGAAAGAGAAAAAATTGCTGCATCTAAACAAATAGCTGATACTAAACTTCAAATTGCAAGAGAGAACAAAAATAAGTATGATGTCAAAAATGAGAAAGATAAAAAGTAGCGTTAGCTATATACTGCAAAAAACTTTCACTTTTATTAAAATTTTTTAAGTTTAACTTGACAATTATATTAGAAACATTTCTTATATTATATATGTAAGAAGTTATTAATATTAAAACCAACAAATATTATGAGTACAACAACAGAAACACAGCCTGTGAAAAGTAACGTAGCACAAAATGTAGAAGTTAATTTAGATGAGATATTCAACGCTGCTCCAAGTGGTGCTGATATGATTCAAGATAATAAATCTCAACCTAAAAATATCTTCTCTGGCTTAACTGAAAAAGCTGATATGTCTTTTGCAGATCCTGATAATGACGATGCTACTGATGTATTAGCTAAGTCAGAAGAAAAAGAAGAGACTACGGAAGAAGTAAAAGATGAAGTAAGTGAAGTAGTTGAAGAAAAAACTGAAACCTCAACTGAAAGCGTTGAAGAAATCTTTGGTGAACTTGGGCAAGAAGAAACTGAAGAAGTAGAAACAAAAGAAAAAAGAGGAAGAAAAACTATATCAGGTATATCTGATGTATTTTCAAAACTTATCAAAGATGATAAGATAGTTCCTTTTGATGATGATAAAGAACTAGAAGATTATACTGCAAAAGATTGGGAGGAGCTTATTCAAGCTAATTTAGAAGAAAAAGCTAATCAAGTTAGAAGAGAAACTCCAAAACAATTTTTTCAAAGTTTACCTCAAGAATTACAAATAGCTGCTAAATATGTAGCTGATGGTGGTAAAGATCTAAAAGGTTTATTTACAACACTTGGTCAAGTAGAAGAAACTAAAACTATTGATGTTAAAAGTGTTAGTGGTCAAGAAAGAATCATTAAAGAATACTTAAGTGCTACTGGATATGGTACTGCTGAAGATATTCAAGAAGAAATAGAAATTTGGAAAGACTTAGGTAAGCTTGAAACACAAGCAAATAAGTTTAAGCCAAAATTAGATAAGATGCAAGAAAAAGTTGTTGCACAAAAACTTGAAGAGCAAGAGCTTAAAAAGAAACAACAAGAAAATGCATCTCAAGCATATATGAAAAATGTATATGAAACATTAAAAGAAGGTAAGTTAGGTGATATTAAAGTAGATAGAAAGACTCAAGCTATGTTATATAATGGTTTAGTTCAGCCTAATTACCCATCAGTAAGTGGGCGTAATACTAATTTATTAGGACACCTACTTGAAAAATATCAATTTGTGGAACCTAATTATGCATTAATTTCTGAAGCCTTGTGGTTATTACAAGATCCAACAGGATATAAAGCAAAGATAATGGATAAGGGTGCACAAAAGAGTGTTGAGAAGACGGTTAGAAAATTAAAAAGTGAACAATCAAATGTAGGTGGTGCATCATTAGGTGTAAACCAAGCTGAAAAAGAATCTACAAAGAGAAGCACTAAAAGAAAAATTCAAAGACCAACCAACATATTTAAACGAATTTAATTAAGTAAATTAAATATATAAACAGTAAATTAATTATTAACAACAAAAACAATCAAAAATTATGGCAACTCCAGTTTTAAATAATGGGATTTTCCTACGTGATACAAGCTACAAAGCAAGTTCACATGTTGATTCTTATCACCTTACCCAAATGCTTGGTAATCCTGAGCCTATGGATATGGGACCAATTGATCTTTGGGCTATGACCCAAAAGGTAGAAATGCCTTTGTATCAAATGGCTTCTTTTGGTGGAAAGAATACTATCATGGTGGATAATGCTAGAGGTGAGTACAAGTGGCAAACTCCTATTGCACAAGATCTTCCCTACATTGTAGCGGATATTGAACCAGGTAACGCAAACAAAGGTGTAGATGGTACAACATTTAAGATCAAAGTTAACAAAAGAACTTTTGGACATGGTGACATTATTACTTATGACAAGTATAATGGACTTGAACTTTACATCACAGCTGATGATATTATCCCAGCAGGTGACGGTTTTGTTTATACTGTTCAATTAGTTAACAACAACAACTCGGCTATCTTGGATAACAAGTATTTAGCTAAAGGTACTAAATTCTTCAGAAAAGGTTCTGCAAGAGGTGAGTACGGTGAAAGATTCTCTGATATTGAAACAGGTTCTGGTTTCCGTGAATTCTACAACTTTGTAGGAGGTGCAGAAGCTCACGTACACTATTCAATTTCTTCAAGAGCAGACTTAATGATCAAAGGCGGATTAAACGCTGATGGTACAGTGCCTGTAACTGAAATCTGGAGAAACTTTAACACAGACGCTAACAATCCATCTGTACCTAGTATTGAAGGATTAGTTGCAAACATGGGTAAAGCTGGTGCAAGAGAAGCATTTGAAAATGGAACTCTTACACGTACTTTCATTACAAATATGGAAGCTGCACATTTATCTAAAATTGCAACAGATATTGAAACTTACCTAATGTGGGGTAAAGGTGGTAGAATTAAGCAAGATGGACCAGATGATATTAGATTATCTGTAGGTTTATGGGCACAGTTAGATAACTCTTTCAAAAGAGTATATAACAAGTCTTCATTTACTCTTGACATGTTTAAGTCTGAGCTTTACAACTTCTACCAAGGTAAAGTTGAATTTAAAGGACCGGACCCACAAAGATCACTTGTTGTACAAACAGGTATTGGTGGTATGCAATTAATCAACAAAGCAATTGCTGATGAAGTGTATGGTTCTGGTTTAGTTCAAAATGCATCTGACATAGGAGCTGTTAAAGGTTCTGGTATGGATTTAGATTATGGTTTTGCTTACACAAGCTTTACTATTCCTTTCTTAGCTAACGTTAAGTTTGTATTGAATCCAGCATTTGATAACTTAAATACAAATGACATTGAGAATCCATTA
>Ga0181388_1000003_pt1 | contig 61386 bp, 85 predicted proteins | sample 11SPOviralmetaG_FD_130120 | JGI IMG/M metagenome (GOLD analysis project Ga0181388, IMG submission 130120) | Marine viral communities from the oligotrophic San Pedro Time Series (SPOT) site, San Pedro Channel, CA, USA - 11 SPOT_SRF_2010-05-17 | ecosystem: Environmental > Aquatic > Marine > Strait...
AAAATGTGGGAAAGAGGAAAGTCTGTCACAGATTATACCAGTAGCGAGTTTAATAAAACAGACGATATGATGGAAACAGTCATGGGCGGTTGCGGTTGCGGTTGTAGCGGTGATTCTGTTGAAGCGGCAGAATTACCAAAACCAAATAATACAGAATCACATGATGAATTTATGAGTCGTTGCACAGAAATGGGCTTTGACAGTCAAGAGTGCATGGAAGCACACAAAGGACACAAATTCAAAGAAGATGTTGAAGGCTATGGTAGCGGCGGAGGTAGCGGTGGTTACTCCAACAGTTGCCAAACAGGTTACAAAATGCAGGGCGGTAAGTGTGTTAAGGCTACCTTCCAGTTAGATGTTGAAATTGATGTTAACGATATGGTTCTTCAAGCAAGTACCGGCGAATACATTGTTGCTATATCCGGTATTGCTTTTCACGAAGGAATAAACAAGAACGGATGGGAAATTACACGCAAAGGCGCAGACCTTGCTATTGCGCAAATGATTGGCGCAGATTTAACACTTAACCATCCTACTTCGGAAAATGGTCGATTTAAAAGAAATATGAATGGCGGTGTTGAAGAAGCAGTAGTTGGTTTTGTTACCGAAGCATCTATTGTTGATAAAATAGGCGGAAACTGGGAAGTTAAATTCAAAGCAGAAGTCCACAGAAAAGAATTGTTTGAGGCTCTTGAATCCGGTCTTTGGTTAAGACAAGGTTACGGAGTATCTATTGGTGGCAGTGGTATTCCCGATGATATGGTAGAAGCAGAAGATGGAAGAATGATTATGACATTTGAAAGTGATTTTGTTTTTGACCATCTTGCAATTGTGCATAAACCTGCATATAACGGCGCAAAAATTGAAAGTGTCGAAAGAGTAAAAATGGCAGAATCCGCAGAAGTCTTTAATAGTCATCCGTATTCTCTTCAGAATATCGCAACGGAGAGAAATACTATGTCAGAAGAAATTGTAGCATCCGAAATTAGCGAAGAGGAAGTTGTTGAAACTCCTATCGCAGAAGAAAGCACTATCGACTATTCCGCAGAAATTGAGGCTCTTAAGGCTTCACTTGCAGAAAAGGAAGAAGAACTAAACGCAATTAAAGCCGCAGAAGAGGCAGTAGCCGAAGAAGCACGCCTTGAACTTGTAAAGAAAGCAACAGAAATGGGAATCGCCGGTATTGATGCGCTTCCTTCTGAAACTCTTGAGTCAATCATTGCTTCCTTTGAGGCAAATACTCCAACCGAAGAGGTTGTTGAAATGACACCAGTTGCAAGCAGTGTTGAGGCATCCGAAACACCTGCAACCCCTGCATCAACAGAAGTTGTTGCAAACTATCTTAACAGAAAGAAACTTAACACTCCGGTTGGTATTTATGCAAAAGCATGGAACGCATGGGCTAAGGCTTGGAATCAAACCTTGTCTGCCAGTGAAAAAGACCGATTCGGTGCTAAGACTTTTGAAGAACTAAAAGAAAAAAACATGATTTAAGGTGATTAAAAATGCAATTGAATAACCCAAGAACAGGAACAATAAAAACAGTAGCAAGTCAAGCACTTGTTAAAGGAACTATGGCAGGTCTATGCTTGCACATGGATGGAACAACATTTGAAGTTTGCGCACAATCCGATGTAGTAATCGGAGTTACCGCAGACGAGCAAGAAAGAGATGTTAGCGGCTATGTATTAGCAGGTGCAAGCATCGGTTATTACACATTGGGCGGAGTCCTAATGCTCGCTTCAAAGGCTACAACCACTTATGCAGTCGGCGGATTTGTTTATGCTGACGATGATGGTTTAGTTGCCGCCGCACAAGCAGGTTCTTCCAAGAAGGTCGGAATCTATGTAGGCGCAAGCGCAGTTACTACAGGTAGCACCGCAGGAGATTTGATAGCAGTTGATACCTCATTTGCGGAGAAGGTTTGAAGTCAATAAATTAAATGGAGATGAATAAGATGAATAATACATTAGAAGAAATACTAACAGTTGAAGCCGCCACAGGACAATTCGGACAAGCCGATGCAGTCCTTGAACAAACCTTAAGAGATTTTATCGAACTACAATCCACTACTATTGCAGTTGGAACACAATTAGTCGGTGTACGCTCAGTACCATACCTTGAATTTACATGGTATTCCGGTGCAGAAGGAACATTTACTTATCCTCTTGCTGACAATGCAGTAACAGACCCAACCAAGATTGGAACTGCATCTTACTCAGTACACTTGAAGAAAGGTCAAGGTCGATGTATCTTCCTCGACTCAACACTACTTCGTGGAGAATCCTTTGAGAACATGGATAGACAACAAATGGCTATTGTCCGAAACAGGGCATCAGTCATTGACAACCTAATCATATCTGCTCTTATTGATGGTGCAGGTCAAAGCGTTGCAATAAGCGGCGGTGCAGAATGGGATAGCGGAAGCGGCGACGCAGAAGCAAACATTTTGTCTGCTATGGATTTGATTTTCACCAATGGCCGTGTGTCCGGTGATGAGGCAGTTGCTATTGTTTTACCAACCACTGCAAGAAAGACTTTGATGGCTACTACCCTTTACGGAAATGTCGTTGAATCCCTTGCTGATAACTTGTCAAGAAAGATGAACATTACCTTCTATTACAGTCGTGATGCACTTCTTGCTGACACTGCTCTAGTCCTAATTCCGGGTGCTGAAACTGCTGAGTTTTTGCAATACAACGGTGACGGTTTCCAAGAAACTGAATTGACTCGTATTCCGGGTGTAGGTTTTGACTGGATGCTAACTGGTTACATGGCTTGTATTGTTCACGAACACCAAGACAGTCAAGTAGCAGGCAGTGGAAAGAACGATAGAATCTGTAAGATTACAAACATTACTGCTTGAGGGTGATTTCGGTTGTCAAGAACCAATGAAATAACCGCATCCTTTAGGGTTACGGCAGGCGGAGGCGCAGAAGCAGTTAGTGCTTCTAAGACAAACGCATCTTTTACTTCCGGTGATTCAGCAGTAATTAATGGCACTGCGCCAAATACTACTGCGCAATCATGGACTGTTGCAGACTTTTTAGGTGCAGGTGTCGCCGCAGGCGGAGTTTATTTTGAGAATCGTGATGGTGCAATAGCAATTACATTAGAATGCCAAGTATCATCTGCCGCAAAAGTCCTTCTTTCGATTCCGGCAGGCGGAGTATTTTGTGCAAGATTTGCTGATGCAGTCGATGTAATTAAAGTCACTGCCGCTTCATCAACCGCAGACTACTCATTAGTATTTGCGGAGTGATGTTAAATGGATTACGATTACGCAAAGTTTTACTCTTCACACATAGGGCATGAGTTGCCCGATGAAGAAGAAATTGCAAAGTGCAATTCAAAAAAATGTATTCGTGATTGCATAAAAGCAATGAAACCACTTGCAAAAGCAAAACCAAAGTCTAAAAAACCTTCTTTAAAGAAGGATAAGATTCTTGAAGAAGTCGTAAAGGAGGCTTCAAATGAAGAGTAAATCAGCAGTTGCTAAAGCACTGAAAGATAAAGGATTGCCTCTTCCCGAAGAAGATTCATTCGATGCAATGATGCACCGATTAAATACATGGGAAACTTCAAGAGGTTATTTATTCAGAAGAATTAAATCAAGATTCTATGCTTCTCAAAAACTACCTGCTGATATTCCTTTTGGAACAGTAGTGTTTGTTCCTGCAAGTGAATTTGCTCGCAAAGTTATGAAAACTGGCGCAATGTTCCCATTGGGTCGTGCAGAATACAACCCTAAAGTCCACAAACTTATAGATGTTCCTAAGACTGAAACTTATTCTGAACCTAAAGCAGAAAAACCAAAAGTCGAAAAGAAAGTAACACCAAAGAAGAAAAGCAGTGCAAAGGTGAAAAAGAGTGGCAATAACAAATCCAACAGTAAGTCAGATTCGTGATTTGCTCAACAGACCGAGAGGACTGAATGAAGCAACGGTAAATGAATATATTACTATGCGCAGTGCGCAAGTAAATCGTATGCGCAGAAGTAGCAATCTTTATGGAGTAAATGACTCAACAGGTGTTACAGACACAGAATGCGAATCAGCAATTAAAATGCTTGTTTGCGTCGATTGTTTAAGAGTAATGATTGATACTATTCCTATGTATTTTCCCGAAGCCGAGCAAAGAAGAACAGACATACGGCTCTCTCAACAAATGAAATCATTTGAAAAACATGCCGATAGTTTGCTCAAGGCGATAAGTGAAGCAGAATCTTCTGCGTTTGCAATTGATAGTAGCAACAGTCGGCAGGTGTGATAATGGCAACATATACATGGTCAGCGTCAGCACCGGGCGATGCGGCAAATTCTTCAAATTGGACTCCAACAGGCGTGCCTGCTACTGGCGACGACGCAATATTTAACTCAACAAGTATAGTGAATTGTAATTGGAATATAGGAGTGGTAGGCACTATCGGCATTGATGGCACTTATACAGGTCAAATTGATATGTCAACAAATGCAGAAATAGAAACACAATTAACTTTTGGAAGAAATAATTGCATTACTTCCATAAATAATAACACTGTAATTAAATTTACTGGAACTCCGTCAACCGGAGGGTTTTACATTCGTTATGGAACAGGCATAACAGATGCGTTTGTTGATGCTACGGCAAAAGATAACATTTTCTTTAAATTTGAAGGAGGCGTAAGTCAATTAATTGTTGGTGGTTGTTATCCTCATTTACAGTTTGATAATGGATTTAGAGCGCAATATAATGGAACAGGCTCAAATTATAATGTTGAATGGGAAAGTATGATATTAAATGGTGGTACTGTAAATCAAGTATCATCAACACCCACTGCTAATGATAGATTAATGAATTGGATTACTAAAAATAATACACCACATAATACTATGACTGGTTCTTCATTTCAAATTACTTCAACCGCAAATACATTATTTAACGGTGGTTACGGAACATGGACTTTTCAACCAACATCAAGATTGCCAGTTGACGGTCATCCCGACTATAATGGTTGGACTTTTAAATTTGAAAATTGGATTCTTGATTCAGTTGCAGGCAATGGAGTTTTTATATTACCTTCCAGTTCTATTCTCCAATTAACAAATTTAACTATTAATCAAGGAGTATCTTTGATGGCTCATTCAACAGGCTCTATGATACATCTTGTCAATAGACCAACAATACATGGAACATGGGGATTCTTTGCTATTGCAGACGGAATATATGCGTATAAAAATAAATATAATTTAGGTGTATCATTTGGTGGAACGGGCTTAAGTGTTGTTCCCGAACATCGCATTTTGTTTGGTAAAGATAATCAAAAACTAAATACTTCATCCAGTTTTACTTATAATAATTCAACAAATCTTCTTTCTATTGGAAGCGGAGGTATTGAGTTTAATGATGGAACAATTCAAACTACTGCCGCAACAGGTGGGGGCGGAGGCGGAGGTAGCGGTATAACTGTTCAAGATGAAGGAATTGCAACTTCTGCTACTCTTGGTACTACTCTTAATTTTGTTGACGGTCAACATGCAGTTTCTACTGTTCCGACTACACAACCATTATGTGTTGAAGCAACAGGCGCAGGTGCAGTCAAAACTATTACTATTGATGGGTCAAAGGTCAGAACAGATGCAACAGATACTTTGCCTGCTTATCTTAACACAAAACTACAAGGAGGCACAAATATGGCTATTTTTCTTGATACTTCACTTGCGGCATCAGTAGGTCATAAATTTATATTTAATGCTACTAACGATAAAGTCAAAATATCGGCACTTGATACAACAGAAGATTTCTTAGAAAATAAATTAATTGCAGGTTCTAACATCACTATTACCAAACCCACAATAGGAGGTAATGAAACTCTTACTATTGCTTCAACAGGCGGTGGCGGAGGGGGTAGTAGTGGTTATCCACTATTCAAGCACGACCAATTACCTACTACTCATGGATTTAGCCCGTTTAGATTATTACAAAATGGAGATACAATAGAAATAGCCGTTACTTCGGGTGGTGATGATAATAAAGATGTGTCAGTCTTTACCCCAATAAATAGTGAAGAAGACCCCGTTATTATTGATATTATAGACATTGGTTCACATGCTACTTGCACAGGTCGAGAGTATATGTTTTTCGGACAAGACGATAGACAACAGGTAACAACATATCGTGGAGGATTTTCAAATGCAAATCCCTACCCAATAATGTTTTGCGATAGTATGAGAGATATTATTCCGGTGACAGGTTCTCCACCTTTTATTCCAAGTGCCTTATTTTCCGAATTACAAGTATCTCCTTCAACGAGAGATACAAGACTAAACAATGTTAGAGTGATGGATGCAGGAAAACATGCAGTAGTTATGATTGACCCAAATACGGAAGAACCAATGGAAGAACCAATAAGTGTAAGAGTTTTGCTTGTTGTTGATTATCAACAAATGCACGATAGAGGAAGATATGTAGGTAATAATTATTCATTAAGGGGGTTCTGATATGACACGATGTAAAATTTTAGATAAATGGTTTGACGCACAATCAAAGCGTCTTGATGAAAAAGAAAAAGTCCAACAAAAAGATTTGATAACAGGTGATAAAAAATGAGTGAAAATAACCAAAGAAGAGGAAAAATTGTATATGTGCCTCCCGAAAAGTGCTATACTAACATAAACATTGAAGAAACACCACACGGCTACCGTCTATATAGGGAGGGCGAAGCCCGTCATTTTGCAGTAGTGCCGTTATCAAAAGCAGTTGTTGTTGAATACAAAGAAAATAGGTGAATAAAATGGATTTAGAAACATTAGGAATTATAAGCGCAATAGGTTTATTTGGTGCAGGTCTTGCATTTAAGTATTGGAAAAAGTTAAAGCCAAAACTCGATTTGGCACTTGCAGACGGTCAGTTAACTCTTGAAGAAGCAATGAATTTAGTTGATGATGCTAAGGAAATTGTTGAAGAAGTTAAATCATTACCTTCTTTAAGTAAAATGCGTAAAATGCGCAAATCAGAAATAATGAATTTGTGCGCAGAATATGATATTGATACTAAAGGAACAAAAGACCAGTTAATAGAAAAACTTAAAGAAGCGGTGAAGTAAAATGGTATATTATTGTAGTGTTGCTGATGTTGGCTCTCGTTTAGGTCTTGATTCTGCGCAAAGAGATAGAGCGCAGTCAAGAATTATAAGACATATTCGCCAAACAACAATTTACATAGACCAAGCATTTCTTGAGTATGGTCGTGATGAACCAAGTCGTGAAACTGCGCAAACTACTTTAAATGGCGCAGTATCAGCAGGTGCTACAACAATTACATTAACAAGCCCAACAGGTTTTTCAAGTGCAGGTTCGGGCAATATTGACGGTGATTCTTTTACATGGACTGGTATATCGACTAACAATTTAACAGGTGTTACTGGAATAAGCGCAGACCACTTAAGCGGAGTTACTGTTGAACAAGGAGAGTTTGCGCATATTGTGCGTGAAATTTGCGCAGATTTAGCGGCGGCTTCTTATCTTGAAGATGAAGGCACACATCAAACCGGCGCAGATGGTGGACTAAGAGGGAAAACATTGCGTGATAGAGGCAATCATTGTTTGCAACGACTTGCGCATTTAGGCAAGGCGTGATGTTAAATGAGTTTTACTTCTAATGCAAGAGGAACGCATTCTAATGTTAAAGTAGTAATGAACGATAGAGCATTGCAACAGGCATTAGTTATGTTAGGTTCAGCAGGTGAAAATGTATTAGATAACTTTCTAAAATTAATTACAAAGGAACAAGTTGCAGTAATGAAAAAAGAATTAAAGTCAAAAGCAGGTGCTTTAGCAAATGTGCGTGTACCATCACCGAAAGGTTTGCCTTTTTCTAAATCAAAAAATATTTATGTTAAAGTTGCAGATGCTTTAAAGATTCACAAAATGAAAAAAATGGAGTACAAAATTCATACTGGCGATTCAATTGTTGATGCAGAACAAGGTGTTTTGGGTCAAAGAGGGGGAAAAATTGCGCATATTGTAGCCAAAGGTATGAATCCTTTTAAATATGGTAATTTACCGCCTCTTGTCATGTCAAGTACACGATGGTATAAAAAAACAGGTGTTGCAGGTTGGGTTTCAACAGGTATGAAAATGAAACGCACGCATCCGGGTTTTAAAGACACACTTGATTATATTGGGCTAATAGAAAAAAGAGTAAGAAAAGAATTTGAATCAAAGGTTGATAGCGCAATTATATCAGCAGGAGTAGCCGCAGGCTTTAGCCCATCAGAATCAATAGGCATGGGTAGCGGCGTTGGCGGAACAACAAGTGCTACAACAGGCGGAAAAGGAATAATGAGTGCAAGGAGATGAAGTAAATGACAGTATCAAAACAAACAGATTATTGGACTACAAGATTAAACGGACATGACCCAACAAGCCCCGTTGGCGATAATAATACTGCGTGGACTTTGAATGCAGGAGTTGGCGGTGATGGTATTTCACAAAATGGTTATTGGCGTATATCATCATCCAGTGGAGGACAAACTTGGAAACAAGCCGTTATTAATGACGATAATAGTTTGACCTTGATGTGCGCTATTCATGTTGAATCTGTTCCTAGTAATGGTGAAGTCATCATGGCTTTGGATAATGGAACTCATAGAGTCGAAGTGCAAAGTGATGGAAGTTTTGACAAGGTGAAACTCGTTGGAACTACTACAACAACCTCCAACAATCTTGACCTCGCTATGAATGAAAGTGAATCCGTTCCCTGCATTTTGCGTTTGACTTTGAGTAGTGACGGTGTTGGCCGTTTGTATATGCGTGAAATTATTGAAGATGATGATGCACAACAACATTATCTTGAGGTTTCTGCGCAAAGTAGTAGTGCGCAGGGTGCTTTTTTCGGAACAACCACTGGCACTGTCGATTTTTATTCTGTTTATTTTACTCCGCATGGCGCATACTCTCCCGATGAAATGGATATGTCAGATTTTATTTCGCACAGTCTTTTGCGCACAGGTATGAAAGTCGTTGAAGTTTTGCAAAATTCAAATAGATTATTTTTGAAAACTCATGTTAAGTCAAGTGGTATTAGGTATGGTTATGATTTATCAAGTAATAGTATGATTAACAGATTTCCAACCCCAAGTGTTCATGTAATGATTCAAAAAAGCGAATCGCCGGAGTTTTTAACTTTAGCAGGTACACGCACAGACCAACGCTATGATGTTATTATTTTTGTTACTACTAAAGGAACAAACTATGAAAATTCTTATCGCTTAGGAACAAGTATTCTTGGAGAAGTATTTGATGAGTTATACACAAAAACAGGACTTGAGCATGGCGTTGATAGTTTAATTTCATACGATGCAAAGTTTGATACAAAGGTTGACGATGATGAAGTAGTTTGCATACACAATTTGACTTTAACATATATGAAGAAAATAAGAATGTTTTTGAGAGAAGCATGATTATAAACTTTTTAAGGGCAACCTTCATAAAGCACACACCGCTTCCTTTAGAACATGCCAAGTAACCATACACGATATGTTAGCGCAGGTAAAGAGGTAACATATAACTCTCCTGTTAGCGCAACCGCAGTCGGTGAAGTTGAATCTGAATCATTCCAACAATCCTATGATGTAATGAAAAGAAATGATATGAACTACTACGGTGCGGCTAAAGCAATTGTTAGCAAGAAAACCGCAGAAGGTAGCATTAGCATGGCTTTGCAACCGGACAAATTTACTCTTATGATGCTTCACGGTATTATGGGTATTGACACTCCAAGCGGTGGTGCAACCGCCTCAAGAGATTTTACAGAAATAGCATTAAGTTCTGCCTCAACCCTTCCATCATACACATTCCGTATTGGCCGTGACGAGCATGAGCATATTTTTGCAGGTCAAGTTATTGAATCTATTAGCATTTCTTCAAGTATTGGAGAGTATTCTATGCTAACAGTTAACACTACTGGCGCAAAACAAAATTCTTCAACAGGTTCTCTTGGAAATACTCTTCCAACCTATACAAAAGATGCGGCACACTTCTCAAAAGTATTTGTTGACTTTGAGGGAACTGCAACCAATTCAAATCACTCTTTGCTTGTTCAAAGCGTTGACTTTGAAATAAAAACCAATAGAGATATTGATAACTCATACAGTTTAGGAGATGAAACTTGCGTGCGTGCGCCTCCTGTTACTCTAAGAGAAATTAGCGGTTCTTTAACTTTCCACAAGTCTGTTTTATCAGCAGATACAGGAACTAACGCCGAGCCACACTTTGATGAGTTAATGGGCGCAAATAGCACAAACGCACAAGGGATATTCAATCCTGCCGGTTCAACACCTGCTCTTTCTCTATTGTTTGAGGTTGACTCAAGCAATTTTATTAGATTTGACTTTTTCAAGATTCACTTTGAAATGCCCGAAACTTCTGTATCGGGTCGTGACTCTCAAACAATGACCGTGAACTTTCACGGATTGTATGACTTAGGCGGCGCAGAATCAATGGTAAAAATTGCGTGTCAGTCGGAAGATGGAATTGCAGATTATGATGTGTGATAGGTGGTGCTTAAATGAGTCACACCATCACAGACAACACCAAACTACGAACTGCCGTAGTATATGGAAATCAATTGACAATACACAGTCAAATTCAAAGCGGTTTGCAAGGTCTTGCAAATGGCGATAAAGTTATTGATATTAGCGTAGTAAGAAAAAGCGTTGGTAATCAATTTGTAGGAATAATATCTTATGAATTAGCATGATAGTAAAGTATAGTATAGAAAAGAGAAGTGAAAAAATATGCCAGTATTGAAAAAAGAAATAGAGTTAACAGACGGAACTAAAATTTGGGTCAGACAAGCCTCCGGTATGGAGAAACTACCCATCGAAAACAAACAAGCGGGAGTATTTAGAAAGGTTAAGCATTATGGCGATGACCCGACTAAATGGACTGATGAGCAAAATGAAGAATTTGCGCAAATGCTTGATGATGCAGGCGCAGGTCTTGCAGACCAAATACAATCATGGATTCCAAATTGTGTCATAGAGCCTGTTGATTTTGACATTAACATCTTGACTTCGGAAGAAATACGCACATTACTAAACTTTGTGCGTGGCGACACTTTGGAGGGTGCAATCCCTTTGGGATAATCCATAGAGTATTGCCTTCTCTATGTAGCACATTCAAAGGACAATTACCACATGAATTATACTTAAAATACAATGAGGATAATGGCTACGAAAGAATGCAATTCGATATGGAGGTCGCAAGAGAGATAAGTGAAAGAATTACTGAGCAACACGAAGCGGCAAAGTCGGGAAGAAAAAGCCCAACGGATGCCCGAAGTGCAGTAGCCCGCCGTGACCAAAGGCGAGCAGAAAGAGTTGAGGGAAAAGATTTAAGCGACATGATAGGAAAATGGGCAAGTGATTAGAAATGGCAAGAGCAGGTGCGGCAAGAGTCTTTTTCGATGTTGTCGGAACATTTCAAGCCACAAAATTAATTGCTGATTCCAAGTCTGCCGCAACCGTTCAAACTGCAATTTTTATGGATGCCGCCGCTAATATTGCGGATTCATTTGATGAAATGGCTTCTGCCGTTCTTGAGTCCGTTGGCGAAATAATGGATTCATTTTTTGAATTTGAGGCGCAGTTAGTCCGTGTTGAAAAATTTTATGGTGATTCCGGCGGTGTTGAAAAATTCGCAGAAGCCTCTATTGCTCTCGGTGAAGGATTTGCATTTAGTGGTGAGCAAGCATTACAAGCAAGCGCAAAAACTGCGCAATTGAAACAGGTTCTTGAATCGCAAGAAGCAATTATTGAAGCCACAAGAGGCGGTCTTTTGATGGCCGCAGTTGGTGAAATGGAAACAGAAATGGGAATGAACCGTCTTATCCAGTTAGCACAACAAACTGGATTTATGCTTGGTACTTTGACAAAGGCACAGTATGACGCACTTGGCGCAGAACAACAAGCAAATGTAGTGCGTGGAAATACATTGCGTGTGTTAGACCAATTAAACACTGTTGAAAATACATCGGTTGCTACAATGGAAGATATTACCTTTGTTCTTAACCAATTTTCTGCGCAGGCTAATATTGCCGGTGAATCTATTGGTGAAATGGCCGCTATGTCTGCTCTATTGCTAGAAACTGGTGAAGAAGTGAGCAGGGCAGGAACAGGTCTGCGTATGATTTATCAGCGTATTGGTAATGCAAATACAGATGCAGTAAAAACACTTCAAGAATTGATGGGTGGCGTTGATGCTTCGGTAATTACGCAAATGAAATTTTCTGATATTATTAAAGAAATTGCGCCTGCGTATGAAACTATGACTGCCGAGCAAAAAAGAAATCTTGCGGTATCAATTGCAGGTTCTCGTCACTATGTAAAATTCTTGAAAATAATGGAAAATCAAGAGCGTCTTGTTGAGTTGCAAACAAGCGCATATCATGGTGCATACAGTGCTATTGATGAGTATAATTTAAGAACAGAAAAAGCATTTTTTGAAATGGAACAGTTGCAAGCAATGACTACAAACTTGCGTGTTGAGTTAGGTGAAAATCTTGCTGACGCATACTTGCAAGCAGAAACCGCAACATATCATTTCCTTGATGCGGTTTTATCATTAAATGAAACAGAATTAGGCGGCAATGTAATGAATAGCGTCATAATTATGTCTGGTCTATATCAAAATCTTATTGCGCCGTTTGCAAATGTTGGTTTTCAATTAATGAATATGGTTATTGCATTTAGGACTTTATCAGCAGTGCAAGCACAATTAAATCCTCAAACAATTTTACAAAGAAATAATCATATTGCTCTTGCTAACGCTACTAAAATAACAACAAATGCTTACAATGAGTTTTCATCAACATATAATGTAATGGTTGGTCAAGCGCAAATAAGAAGTAGTGCTTTTAGGGCTACTCTTGCAGAAGCAAGAATGGAACAAGGAAGGCTCAATTCTGAATTACAACTAGCATCTGCGGCTCACGCAGACGCAACGGCTCATGTTGCGGCTCATGGAAGAATACTTGCAAGAAATAATGCAGGTATGAAATCGTCTTTTGCTATACATAGTATAACAGGAAAAAGAGTATATGAAAGTAGCAACGCTATGGCTTTCCAAACTATGCGTATGAAAGAAAGTAAAGTAGCGATGGATGCGTTAAATTTAGAAATAATGGAAAATACCGGACTTCAAGTTAAGTTTATTGGATTAAACCTTCAAGCAGGCATGGGTGCGGCAAACTATAACTCTCTTATGGCTAATGGTTTGACAACAATTGTTCAAAATACACAGGCGCATAGAGATTTAGTAAATGCAAGACAACAAGAAGCACAGGTATTAAAGCAGTCGCACATGATACTTATGCCACTAAATGCGGCAGAAATGCAACAGGCAACATTAGCAGTACAAAGGAAAAATCAAAAAATACAAGAGTTGCAAGTTGAAACTGGACTTATGCGCAGTCGCCAATTGCGCAATCAAATCGACAAGGGAGAAACAGACCCTATTTTAACAAAAGAAATTGCAAAAAATGAAAAGAAGATTTCACAGATGCAAAGAGAAAATCTTGCATTAGAAAGAGGAATATTATCTTCTAAACAAGCCAATGTCGCCGCAAAAGCAGAAATTGCTAATAACGGAATGGCTACTATGACTCTTAGACAAAAAGCAGTTGCATACGGACAGGCGGCAAGTGCAGGTTTTAAATTAGGTATTGCTGGTCAAAGTGTCAATAGAGCATTAATGCCAATGACTATGATATTGCCGTTTGTTACAGACGGCGCAGATAGTATGAAATGGATGATGGCAGGTATGGCCGCAATTATGATGGTCAAGGTTGTTACTGCAATTAGAGCAATGAATTTCAACCTAAGTAAAACAGTAATGCTTCAAGCCGCAGTTAGCGGTGGAACAAGTATTGCAATAGCCGCAATTGGTTTATTTGCGTCAAAAATGTTATTAGACCAATTTATAGGTGACGATTTCTTAGCAAGCCCTATTGATAATTTAAATGAATTTAACGATGGCCTTATAACCGCAGAAGGTACTCTTTCTGCATTAGTAGGTTCAACAGACGCAATTCTTGCAGGTGTTGTTGATGAGTCCTTTTCAGAATTAAAAAACCAACCCGAAATGATGGCTGAATCTATTGCGAAAGTTTCTCAAGAAATTACTGATTTAAAAAATGCGCAAATAGGTTTAGATTCAGAAAGCGCACTTTTCAATCAATTGGCGGCAGATATTGATGCGGCACAAAAAGCAGAAAATAATTTAAACGATTTGTTAACAGAAAGACAAAGACTTGATTTAATTAATTCTTCTTTAGACAACAATAAATCAAATATAGCAGGCATTGATACAAAACAAAATTATCTAACTCAATTACCAACAAACAACTTCTTAAAACATATCCCACTACCTAAATTAATTAAAACACATAAAGATTATTTTGTTGAATATACAGATTTATACGGTAACTTTCATAGAGAAGAAATGAAAAACAGGAAAGAAGCAAATGAAAGAATTGAAGAATTAGAAATTCAATTTGGCGAAGAAAATCTAAAAAACCAAAAAGCATATCTTGACGCAATGTTTGCGCAAGAAGAACAAGCGGCGCAAAATAGTATTGATTTATTTACAGAAACAAATGAGCAAGCAATGGGTGAAATGTTTCAGTTTGCTAATGCAAGAGAAGAGTTATTCTTCGGTCAGCGTCAGAATTTTACTGGCGCACTATACAAACAAGTATCGCAAGGAGGAATTGAAAACCTTTTGCATAAAACAGAAATTATTCAAACTAATGTCTTTAATGGCATGACACTTCCCGAAATGGTTAGTCAAGTAGCAGATGGAGTAGTAGCGGAGTTAAACAATAGGGGAGTAATGAGCAGATGAAAACAGTTAATTTTGAAAATTCTTTTTGGCTTACTGGTTATTTTGATGATTTCCATAAGCCGGTTGGTGTTGCAGACGATAAAAATACAGGCGCAGAAAGAACACACGACCATACTATAACTCATTTTGGTAGTGTCTTAGGAGGAAATAACCCTTTCAACCCAAGATATTTTTTTGCGCACTATGATAGACTGCGCAGTGGCGGTATAAATGACGGTTTAAACGCTATTGATTTAACAGGAATAATTACAGGTAATACAAAACTTGGCGACCCTCATAACTACTTAACTACTAATAATAATAAATTAACTATGAATGCAGGTATTCACGAATGGATTACTGTTGACTCAACTAACTCAGATGGTATATTAACAGAAAATAATACTTATTTGTTTTCACCAAACTCTTTATGCGCAAATAGACATAAATGGAACGGCGCAGGAAATGAAGGATATTTAAGATTTAAAAATTCACATGATACTGCCGGAAATTATTATGCGCCGACTGGAACAATAGACCCGACTTATGGTGGTAGTGAAGTATTTTCACCACAAGAAAATTTAGGTGCGAGTTTTATAGGTGCAGGGCAAACTATGCTCAATAATAGAAGCGGAGGATATTCAAAACTAATTACATATACTCCAAACGCAACACAAATTCATACTCATTTTGCCGGTATCTATAACGGAGAGCAGGCTCAATCGGCATTAGACCACACTCTAACAAGACCACAAAAATATCTTCACAATATTACTTCTCCTTCCGGTCAAAATTTTATGATTAATTCATTGTATAGCGACATAATTAGTAGTGGAAATCAACGATTAATTACTTATGATGGCGCATTGCGTTTGCGTGGTTTAGGAGAAATGTTCCATTTGCGCATTGCGTCACACAAAATTGGAGATTGGGCATTAACTGCATATTTATTAAAAATTGGTTTTGGTGACTCAGCAACATATAATACCACGACTAATGATTTTGTTTCAAGTAATTCTTTAGCAACAATTGTTCTTCCATCAAGTTTATTTTCAAATCTTGATAAATGGAATGGTAATACACAATCAACATATAATGCAGACCAAGTATGGATAGATGTTTTTGTTCAATTTGATTTTAACGCAAATACTTATGCAGTGTATATTAATGATGAAACAACCGCATCGGCAGGTGGTTCTCTTACAGGAGGTATAGATTATACTACGGCAAAGGGTTGGAGTCTTGATGCAGTGATTGGTACTAATGGTTCGCAAAATAGCGTGGCTCTCGATACATTAATTGATAGAGCAAGTGTTATTTTACCTCTTAACTGGCGACATGGCGGTGTTTCATTCCCACCTCCTATTGAAGCACTTAGTTTTAATTCCGGTATAGACAAAGTATCAACACTTAGTATTACTGTACTTGATGACCAAAATGAATTTGCACTATCGGCATTGACAACAGGAAGTAGTGCAAGTGAATGGCGACTACTTATGATGAATAGTGATGAATCGAGAGTGCTTTGGTCGGGATTTGTTGATGGAGTACAACATTCACAAAATAAACATGGAAATCTTTTACAAACTACTATTGATGCAAGAGATTCATTAGGTACTCTTGATAGAATACTTCCAATATGGGAAACAGGACAGAATGCGCACACTTCACTAAATCAACATATATCAATGGATAATTTTAACACAAAACGAAACTTTGAAACTTCGCAAATTTTAAGCAAAATGTTATTTGGCGCAAACCAATTAACTGTTTCAGAAAATACATTAGGTTTTAACTCATACGATGTTGCCGCAGGGGGAACGGTTAATGATTCTTTTAGTCGTAACAATGATGCAAGAACACGACTTTTTTCGGGTCAATCTATTCAAATGTATATTGGAGAAGATGAATACGGCGCAAACGAAATAGAAAAAGAGTGGGAAGGAGGAAACAATAGCACCTTTGGACTTCTTGATGTTATTGCCATAGATACAGACCACTCAAGTAATAAACTGCGCATTATGGTTGAGTATGATGTTGATATTGACGGCCAACCTCCTGCTTTTACTAATGCTTATGATATGGCGCAAACACTAACAAGTCATAGAGGAATTGCCGTTGGAGATGATATTACTTTAATGGGTTCAAACGGCGCAGGAAGTTATAATGGCGACCATACTATTACTGCAATAAAAGTTTTAAGAAGAGTCCAAAGACATATTGGAACTGTTTTAGCAGGTTATCAAAATGTAAATACAACAAAGTATGTTGTTCAAATAGATACATCTTCGACATACAATACCGGCGATAACGCATTTAAATTAACTTCGGTGGTTGCAAACTATACAAATCCAAAAACTGCATATTCCACTGTTATGACTTATAGTGGGTATCAAATAAATAACTATGAAGCAAATTTTAATGACGGAGTTTCTGAATTTCCAGTCCATCTTAAATTTACAACACAATCTGCGCATGGTTTAAGCGTTGGGGATTGGTTTATGATGCCAAGCGGAATACAAGACCCTTTGGGTGCTACGCAAGGGCTACACTGTGAACCGTTACAAGTTATTGCAGTGTATGATTCGACTACATTTAGTGTTGTTGCGCCTTATGATGTATTAGGTGGTAGTTTTGGAACTGTATCTTTAACAAATATGGATATACCTAAAATGTCTGTTTATGACGCAAACCCTCTTGCTATTGCGAATAGACCTCCAAAATCAAAACCAGTTATCTTTAAGAAAAATACTAATCTTTTATCAAATACTATTATGCAAAGACTAAGACATAGAACAATTCATGCTCGATGGATGCGTGATTTGCCTTTATCTCCTTATTTTAGAGCGCAATTTGGAGTTATTGAACCCCTTCCTTATTGGCGTTGTGGAAGTAAAACTGCAATAAATTGGTTGTTTAGCCCTAATAAAATGAACGCAGGCATAGGAGGAAGCACAGTACCCGGAGTTAATCAAGTTAATACTGATGGCTCAATTTATGCTTATAGAGGACTTGATGTTACACATCACGCCAGTAACCCTATAACTCCAAGTACCACTGAATTAAGATTTGATGATATTGCTATGTGGCATTTTATTAAAAAATACAATATGGAAGATGAAGGAATTATTCTTGAATTGCTTGATAAAGATACTCTTGAATCACAATTTGCAATTGGAAATACTGTAACAGACCCCACATATTATTCAGCAGTGGATTGGGATGCTAATACAGAAACATTTACTATAACTGGAACTGGTAGTGTTTCCATAGGAAAAATTGTAATACATGAAGGATTTAAGGATTTTGACCTTAATGGAGTATTTCAAGTTACAGGTTGTTTATCGACTGCGGAATATAGAGCGTCTAAAATTATCTTTGAAACTTTAATTGATGAGTTTAACTATGTGCGCAATAAATATCAAGGCAATTCCCAGTGGACTGCGGGAAGTGCGCATTATTTTGACGACCCCGATGCAATAAGAGTTAATAGAAAAGAATTAGATTTTACCGCAATACAAGTGATTTCTCCTAATCAAATTCCTGTAACTCAAAGTGGTAAAGGAAGATACGCAGGTGCAAATGGTATAACCATAGGCGGTATAAAAGGAATTAAGAAAAAGTATGACCCCGATAGAACTATTGTTAGTCTGCGCAAAATTGATGAAAGCAATGGTTACAAGCATTTGTATGTTCTTTGGGCTGATATGCGCAATGATGGAACGGCTAATGCAGATGGTAATTTGCGCAAACAAGAGTTTGGGATGATTTTACCAACAACAGAAAATTACAAAGTCGAAGTTTGTATTGCAGACCAATTTGATGAAAACAACAACCCCGATGTTTTTACTGAGTTAAAGGTTGGTGAAGAGGTTGATTTGTGGCAATTTGACGCAACATCAGAACCATTTACAGGTAACTCATGGGCTTCTTTAAATGGAGGTAGTAATTATGAACCTCTTGATGACAGATACCATAACTGGGAAACAAAAGGTGGCTCTTTTGTAATTATTGATGCCTCAAGATTTTATAACTTAAACACAATGGCTACTGGTGGAAGAAGCGGATATTCAAGTGGTGGGCTTGTTGACTTTGGCGATTATGTTCTTGCGACAAAGGGATTTCCTTATCTTACTGATGCCTATTACAAAGCAGGAATAGCATCTTATAGAAATACAGACCCACTTCCTTTCATAAACCCACAGGTTGCATTTTCCGGTGTTTCTGCGCATAAAAACTCTCTTTATATGTTAAACGATAGAGCATTTTTAAATGGTGATATATTATTAGGCGGAACTACTTTACAGGTCGAAGATAATACTTTATTTGGAACAAGCGGAACTGGCTCGATAATTTGTCAAGCAGGGGAAAATCGTTCACAAGAAGATTTAATTTATTATTTTTCATGGACTGGAAAGGGCGTTAATACAACGGGAGATACTTTAACTGGCGTGTATATTACATCTATTCCGGTTTCTCAAATAACTGATATTGCGACAATCAACACAATTCTTGCCGCAGAAAAGGCGAATCTTGTTGCTACATCTTCAACCGTTGCTTCAAGAGCAAATATTACTCTAAAAGACCCCGATGATGAAACTTCAACAGGAACATTTAGAAAGGTTTTAGTTTTTAACACACCATCTGCCGTATTCCCGTTGCGTCTTTCAGTAAATTTAACTGGAATTATTAAATCTGAAAATACTGCAACATACTATGCGCATGATAAACTGCGCAGTATGTTTTCTCTTTCTTGCGCAGATACTTGGGCTACAAATACATCGTTGCCTTGTCTTTATGATATGCCAAAAACACGACAAATGGTTAAAGAAATTAATAGTACAGACACAGATTCATTTGGTTCTCATTTTGACGGCAAAAATACAACAATTTTAAGTATTGCTCAAGAAATAGTTAGCAAAGATGGTAATGGAAAAACACATCAAACTACTCTTAACTATTTGATGGATAGAGATAACATAATGACAATAAGGCAAAAAATACCAAGTGGTATCGAGTTAAATAGAAACAATATGTTAAACTCAAAAATGTCATCAAGGTTAGGTTCTCAAATAACTAATGTGCGTGTTTATTACAATGGAAATTCAAACTTTGTTGATTTCCCCGAACCAATATCGGGAACGCCGACTCGTTGGCGCACATTAAATTATGAAAATGTATTTAGTAGTGAAGAGGCAATGGCTCTTGCAAAACAAGAGTTTTTGCGTGAAAGAAATGCGCAAGTTTCAATTAGCGCAGAAATATTGCTTACTGAGAATCAAAAAAGTAAAATGCTTGACGGTGGCCGTTATGGTTATGTTCAAGATTCTTTTGTTAGACAGTATGTTTATGATAGGTACGCAAATGCTTCATGGACTAATAACTTTGGAGGTTTAAAGTATAGCGGCATTCAAGACTTTAGACATAGTAACAATAAAAGATTTAAACATGCCAGTGTTGACGCTGATATTATTTTACAAAGCAAGGATGATTACCCTAACAACGCAGAAGGCGCAACAGGTTTCATAATGATTCCCGACCCACAAAGATTTGATTTTGGCGCAAATGGAATACATATTAGTAAATCGGCTAACGGAAATGGATTTTTGGTTGACATAAATTCGGCAGGCGAAATACGGTATGGCGGTGTAGGAACATTTACTGCTTTAGTTGATGGTTGGCAGGCAGTAGCAGATAACGGCGGTACAGATGCAGTTTATGTTTTCTGCGAAACAGGATTTACGCCTCCGCCAACAGATGAGTTACTTGTTCCAATGACAGTCGTTCCGGCATTTGGAAGGGCAAGAGGTTATCCATCATACGGAACAAAAAGTTTAAGTCAATGTGTAAAGGTTATGTATGTTGAAAAAGACACACCTTATGTTAGTGAAACTACTGGCAATGAATTGCGTCTTGCTATCACAATTGATGGTGGAAAAACATCTTCGACTTCCGGCTTTGCGACAAAACCCCCCAATGCAAGCACAACATTTAGACTGCATGTAATTGACCCAGTTTTTGATGAAGTGTCAAGCGGGTCTTTACCGCCGGAATACGATGCTACGACAGGATATGCTTCTAGTGCGCAGATAATTGGTAACGGTATGTATCGTGTGCAAGTGCCAACACAATACTCATCGGTAGCAAAATACATAACCTTTAGTGTCGATTATGATTATTTGATGGGATTAGTGCGCAGAATGAATGACGAAACCAATAATAATATTTTTACTGGATTTTCTGAGATAGGGAACAACGCAAATGTCTATGGCACAACCTATCCCGATGTTACTAAGAGTGCATTTAGCGCATTTCCTTTAGGAGTAAGTTTTGACCCTAACGGAACACAAGAGGATATTACAAGAGCATATTATTATGCGCCAAGAGTTAGAATTGTTGATGATTTAATTTATCAGCCTGCTACCACAGTTACATTTACAGATACACATATTGATTTAACCTCAGAAACATTGCACATAAATGACATTTCATGGAAAAAGAAAGAGCAAAGCGTCGATAGTGTTTCACTAAGTCTTGAGCGCACTGCAAAACATTTCAATTATGGGTTCACAAGTCTATTCAAGAGTATAGCAGAAGGTGGCGGCTCTCCTAACAGACCCCCAAGACCAAGACCGAAACCCCCTGCCCCGACAACCCCGACTTCCCCTGCTATACCTCCTTTGGGTAGCGGTGGAACAGTAGTCAGCGCAGGCGGTTTGCTCGGCGTAGCAAGAGGCGGAGATTCAAATACGCAAGGGTTTGCGGGTCTATCGTCGAACTTGCTCGGAACTGGAACTTTTAGAGGGATGAATGGAAGGGCTGATTTTTCAAATGATGTTGGTTTGTCAACGGGTAATTTCGGAGTTATAGGTCAGAATAGACCATCCACTTCTTTATCAGAAGATAGGGATATTGACGGTATAGAGTCTTCTATGATGCCAAGCGAAGGAACAAGCACGCAAACTGCTGATGGTTTCATACTGGGCGGTATTATTGATGCCGATGTTGGCGCACAAGGAGAAACACATAGTAATAGTATCAATGTGCGTGTGCCAAACGATGTTAGCGAAGGTGGGTTCGTGAGTGTTGACGCAGTGCTAACCTTTGGCGGGGCGACTACAAGTGTTGCTGAATTAACAACAACAGTATCTTGCGCAGAAACCGGCGCATCATTTGAACAAGCAACAAGGATTCAAGGCAATACTGTCAATAGCGTAACTGCAAGAAGAACAGTAAATATTGTAAATCCGATTTCAATAGAAGGTTCTAATATAGCAGGTAATACAATCAATGTAAAGATTGAAAGAAGTCCTGCGCAGGGTCAAGACAATGCAGGTTATACTTCTGTGACTATTCACTCAATATCTGTTAAAGTTAGAAGATATAGTAATGCCGGAAATGCTCAAAGCAATAACTTCATTCCTTATTGAAGTGGGGCGGGAGAGCAAGAATGAGGAAAAGAAGCAAGACACCAAACTGAAAGAAAAGTTAGAGTGAGTTTTGCTCTCCCGCAGTTTATCCTTGCTCAGACTCTCTATTAAACCCACTGCTTGCGCAAATCTTTTAGCCGTCTTGCGATTGTTCTTCCGACACCCTTTATTTTCATCAAATCTTTTTGCGTGGTTTTGGATTTTAATAACTCCGATAACGAACCATATTTCTTCATAATTTCAATGGCTATCGGTTCTGTTATACCTTGTATTGCACAAAGCGCACGCAATCTTGGGTCATCGGGAGGTTGGTTCTTCGGTATGGGTTTGAATTTACTACGCATTGCGCTATTCATGTTCAGAATAGCAAGCCATTCAACAAACTCATCCATGTCGCTAAACTCGATTAGGCGCACTTTTGGGAATTGAGAGTATAATGTCATCTTAAATGATTTGATTATTCTTTGTTGGCGCAGAACCTCTCTCGCTACTTCCTGTCTTTTGGCTTTGCGCCCCTTGAAGTATGGTTTTAGCGTCGTATTATAGACTGCAAGTATTGGATATTCGACCGCTTCACATAACTCGGCCAATTGGTGTTTGACTGTGCGCCCGTTGCGCCCGATACCAAGAATGCTACGGTATAAATCGTTTATCTCTTTGGCTTCTATTCCGTAGTCACCTATAATGTAGTCGCCAGTGCGCAGTCTTTTAACGACACATTGCCCTTTCGGGTCTGTTTTACGATTACCCACTTTGACAAATAAACGGTGAAGGAGTTTTTCATTTTCCCTGTCGTCAGCAGTTATCATTAATCTATTCTGCGCAGAACGGGTATTTAAGGAGGGGTTTTAATAAAGAGGGTTTTCTGCTAAAGGCTCGTTCAAAGTCCACCGCAAACTCTTAATCACGCCACGCAATGCGTTGTAATTCCTTATCGCCCTGCGCATTTCTGTTTGGTTTGAATAACTTTTGTCTGTTAAGATTTGAAGCCACCTATCTCTTATTTTAGATGCCTCTTTGAGCATTTCTCTTATCTCTTTATCTTCTCTCACAGAACCAACACCCTTTGCCGTTGCATAAATTATGTTTTTTATACCATAGTGGAGAAGGTGCATGTTCGTATTTGCGCACTGCACCCGCTACATATTTTTTTGTTATCGCCTCATTGTAGTCTTGCCAGTCAAGACTCTCTATGAACAAGCATATTTGGTCTGTTATTTCATGGTTTTCTTCATCGGACAATGCGGAAGGTGATGCGTAAAACGCTAACTGTCTGCGCATTTCTTGAACAAGTGCTACTCGGACATGGTGCGGAGGGTTACTAACTTGTATCGCTCTTTCAAGACAAGTCGGTAGTGCGCAGACACCATCAACAACGCCCATTGATTTACCTTCACCAACAAACGCAGTCTGTTTGCGCACAGGCATTGGGTTGTCATTAGCCCACTTTACTAAATCAAAGCAATCGTTTTCCGCAAAAGTGCCTTGAAACGGACACAAATGTTTGTATTCCGGTAATGGTTTTGCGGGAATAGGAAAATTAAATGGGTCTTTTGCAAACTCTTCGGCAGGGATAGACACCGCCCACTTGCCACGCTTCGGGTTGTATGTTCCCGATACCCTTGTCAATTTTTCGGGATAACCGACTCCATCAAGACTACTCAATCCTTCCGCCATCTTCCTTTGGTATCTGTCAAGGTGTAAAGCCCATTCTCGGCCTCTTACGGGGCGTTTAAAGCATTGGTGGATATGAAACCCCCTGCCAGTCGCTACAAGCCTCACAACGCCACTTAAACGATGAATTAGCGCAGAAACATCAGCCTTGACTTCTTCCATAGTGAAATCATCGTTCATGTCGAAATCCCACCATGCTCTATCCATGACGGCTGAATCATAATTCCCGACTTCATCAAATGAAAATAATGAAGTGTAAATAGAAGTCTTGCCGTTCAATCTGCGAACATAACCAACAAACTCTCGCATGTTGTGACAAAAGGTTCTTTTCAGACCCACTTGACGAGGGAATTGTAGCATATAAACCAACCGAGGTTAACTGTCCTTAAGAACCTCACGGTGGCCGCAGTGCTTACATATACCGATTCTTTCATTTCCTGTTTCAATATCGCCAGTCAATAAAACCATAGGTTTTCCTTGTTCATTGCTAACTGTCATTTCACCGTCGCATTCTGCGCAAATCATCATTCTTCTTCACCTTCCGGTATAAGCATCCAATCCCATTCTTGCTTACTTTCTCTTTCGCAGTGCTTACAATGAAATTTTCCTTCAAATTGAGGATTATGCGCCAATGGTTTCTTGCATTTCACCATTCACTGTCAACCCCCGTCAATTCGTTTTCACATTGGGGCGAAAAGTCGCACCATTGAGGGCAAAAGTAGTCATTCCACGACATAGGGTTGTCATGCGCCTTTAGACCTTCGACTGCCTTATCCAGTGCTTTGATAAATGCGGTATGACTTCGTGAATTTACCTTTTCAACAATGAGTATTCCCTTGTCTTTGCCAAGCATAACCTGCCTCTTAGAATCGTTGACCATCTTCATTACAAAGTCTAAGTTATCGCAGTCCGGTGCAAGATACGCAAAGTGTGTTATTGGTCGGGTTTCACCCATCAACCTAAGCATGTGCGCATAATAACATAACTCCCTGCGTGTCCGACTTAACTTACCGTCATTCATATTTCCAGTCTTTAACTCATAAATGCAAAGACCGCCTTCCGGGTGAACCAATACTGCGTCGATGAGTCCGACAAGCACTACATCACGCTCAGAATCATACACCGCACGATACTCTTCATATTCGATAGGTTTGAATTTATCAATACCCCACAAATCAATGCGTTGTTGCTCAAGATAAACTAACTCGTCAATGCCTTCTTCGTGCGCTTCAACGGGAATCAACGGCGCAAGTGTACTTTGGCCTTCCCAGTTATCATAAAGAACCTCAAGCCCGGTGTGTATTCTTGTTCCTCTTTCCATTTCGGGAGTAGCAGGCATTCTCATATCTTTGAGGATAACCTTCTGATACCAAAATTGTCTTGCGCACTTTGAATATGTCATAAAAGATGATTTGCTCAGTTTGAGCAGTTTGTCTTTTTCTGTTGGGTCATAACTTGAATTGGCTTTCAATTCTTCAATTGACATTTCAGTAGGGTTTTTCAATCCAAACCCCCCTGCATTTTAACAACCAAATAATCATTCTTCTTCGCCACCTGCTAAGTCTTTTTGACAGGCAGGGCATTCGGTTGGTAAATCAATCCCTTCAAGCAAAGGAGTATTTACTGTAAAGTCGCAGTGAGGGCAATTTTTGCTATCAAGCAAACCTTGTTTGTCAAGCATACGGATAACAACCATATTTAGTTTGTCTATTTCGTGGAAACATACTCTTAACATCTGATTCTGTTGCTCAATAACAGTAGTTTGATTTTCAATAACTTCGTCAAGCATACCTTTCAATTCTTTGATAGTGGGCTTTCTGCCTTCTCTCGCCATACTCACACCACGCATACTTCTTCATATAAACCCATTGCTCATAACCATTCCATAGAATCTGAACCGTTTAGGGCATTCTCAAGAGTAATGACATTCCAACCCATGACTGCATAATAAGGTAAAACTTTCTTGTAAATGAATCGTTCTGCGATATGTCGATAACCAATATGCGCAATACCTTCTATTTCAGAAGGGTCATCAAACGCAATGTATGCGCCGTTATTGTCAAGTGTTGTCAAGAAGTAATCGTCTTTGCGGTAGCCCTTTCCTAAATGTGTATTAGCCCAGTGCGCACCTGCTCTTGCCTCTCCGAGAGTAGTGTATTGGTTTAGATTTTTACTTAACTTTGCTTTTATGCACAAATCTGCAATTGGTATCTCTTTGCGCACTACACTGCGCAGTAAATTTTCAATTGAAGAAGTGATTTCAGTTTCATTTTTGTGTTGTAAAATTCCTGTTACTACGGAAGATAGCGCACTTTTACATGCCTTCGGCAATCTTCCCTGTTTCATTTCAATGCCCTTAACATATATTTGAGGGTCATGGTGTGCGCCGTCAGTCCATGATACGCTCGCCGCATAGCGGTTCTTAGCCATAATTAAGAAAGTGTCGCACCACTTCTCAAACTCGGTTTCAATAGGATTCATGCGCTGATTGACTACGCTTAACAATTGAAGTCCTTTTTCGGGAGAGGCAACATCACACATGATAGAGTCAGTATGGCCGTAGCGCACTGTGCAACCTAACTCATTCGCAATATCACGCAGTCGGAACAGTGTTTGGCGGGAAGTGTATGTTATCGCCGCCGCAATATCGGGGTGATAGAAACCACACTTCGAGTCACCTGCTACCCCGTACATCGAAGCGACGAGGGATTTTGTTGCGTACTGTAATGCGTCATACTTTTTGCTCTCTTTATCGGTTTGCGCAGACTTCATTTGTTCCTTGTATTTGTTGCGCAGAACAGTCATGTTATCCATCTGCCTACCGAGCAAACCAGTTTTTCTTTTGCTAAACATGACTCCGTTGCCGCAGTCAAACCCTGTTTTATCAAGAGTAGTCCAACAAATATTGTGCAGTTTAACATTACTATGATACATCGCTTTAATATCCATAATTCCTATATTCTTATGAACTCCGGCATCAACCTTCATAATATCTGCGCCTTCGTAATCAACCTTCTCAAATTGAGCCTTGCTCGGTATCTTTTCTTTAAACTCTTTATCACGCAATGCGAGAATAGGAAATACTTTGCTCACATAAGGCGTAGTGCGTATATCGCACTGAACAATATGTTGAATCGCAGTAAAATAGTCAAGTGCGCCGACCAAACCATCTAACTTAGGTAAAAGGCGCACATCTTGCATAGCGTAGTCAAGATATGTTCCGAAGTCGGAATAGTAGGTATCGTGTCCGTCTTTTAACTCGACCTTTGTTTCACCTAAACAGTATTCTGAAACTGCGCCTAATCCCATTGAAGGCAGTTGACCGTTCTTCAAAGTCCATAACTTCTTGAAAGAAATCATCATGTCTATTGTGTTGTAGCCTGCAATTGGTTGCGCCCATTCCCCGAAGTCATAACGCACTTTGCGCATAGGTGATAGAGAGCGAATATCCAGTTTGTTTGCTTTGAAACGCTTGAATAACTGTTGGCAGTCTGCATTGACTACATTCCAACCAGTCAGTATATCGGGGTCTTTTCTGCGCATAAACTGAGCGAAGTATTGTAATAATGACTTTTCATCCTTGAAAATCTTGATTTGCCTTTCACCTTTGCATACCTTCAAGCCTTCGGGGTGTTCTTTGCATGGTATTTCATCATAAAGACCACTTTCATATTCGGGATGATGCGCCAAAACAAACTCGCCTTCAAAAGAATCGTGAATAACAATGATTGTTATTTCGCCACTTTCAGTTTTCCATTCCATGTCAAAGAACCAAGTCCTGTGTTCATACATCGGTATATTGACATTGTTTTCAACGAGAACCCTGTTAGTGTGCGCAATGTTAGCCTCCCATGTGCGCACCTTTTTTGCGGAGGCTGAAAGTTCATGGGTGGTTTGGAATACAACCTTTCGTAGTTTCTCTCCGTAAAGTCCTTCGTAACCTTCATCGGGCAAGACTGAAAAGGGAGGTGTTAATTTACCTATATTTTCTTCTTCGATATAACAAAAAGGGTTACAAGAGTATTTACTTTCAACACGCTTACCGTCTGCGGTTCTGTATCGAACCAGTATGTCATTCTTCTTCGTTCTCTCCACTATCAAAGTCAAGCCTCCAAATATTATGATTCGCTATGTCATTATAAACCCAATCATACAAACAGTCCTTTACATCATTAAAAGACTCGACTTTTTTGTAGCCGAGGGAGGCAACAACTGTTTCAAGCCGTTCCATTTTGACATTTTCCAACGGGTTAAGTATTGCAATCTTTGGTATGGGTAGCAATCCTTTATTTCTTTCACGCAAAAGGTATTTGTGTAGTCCTTTACTGCGCCATTCTTTGCGCACATAGGTATTACCGACAAACACACAGTCACCGACCACTAAAGAGCCAGTGTATGCTATCGCCTTATTCCATTCAAGTAAAACCCAAAAATCCATATCGTCGTAAAAGGCGGGATAGCCTTTTTCTGATGCTCTTTGTAAAGGCGAACCCCATAGTTGTTCAAGTGCTTCGTGAGTGCCGACAACAACGGTGCTAATCATCTTTTGCGGCCACCAGTATTTCTTGTTTCTATACCGTGTGTTTTTAACCATTTGAAGATAGTCATTGGGGAAACTGCGCATTGTTTTGCAATATCGGCCATGCTTCTATCTTTGTTAACATATTCTTCAATAAGCCATTGCTCATTACGATATGTCTTTTTAGAATCTAACTCATGGGTTATGTGCGCCATGACAAAGTGCGGCTCTCCGCATTCAAGACACACGGACTTTTGCCCCTCACCGTTCTCTAATTCAATCTTTAATTCAGTTTCACATTCTGCGCATTTGTAGTTTAGTGTTATCATTTCATTTCACCCTTATGTATTCATACGGCGCACTTTTAGGCTTATACCGTTTGACAAATCCCCACTTTTCCATAACCAACATCAAACCGCCTATGTGGTTTGCAGTTACGGCATTTTGGGGAATCATAATTTTGTTCATTCTTTCAGCAACCACTGTTGAGTTAAGTGATTCGTCTATCTTCATGTGATATTGGATTGTAGCCAGTAGCGCAATCTTCCTATTGAATTTGCGCATAGACATTACTTCGCCACATATTGCAAGTAATTCATCAACCTTATCTTGAGATAATTTTTCAAATGAACGACTGCGCAATGTTCGAGCAAAGTTAGGCTCGCTTCTCATCTTGTCTTGAATATTAATTGGCGGCATTAACAGACTCCCTTTGAAAAATACAACCGCCTGCAAAGGATAATCGCAAGGACATTCCGCCGCCGTAAGGTGTCAAGTCGAAGAAAAGTAGTGTAACATCACCCTTTACTGTGCGCAGAACATTATCCAAACCTCCCGCAATGGTGGCGGTGTTTCCTAAAAAAACATTCTCTTGCAAGAGAGTTTCTGTTTTACCTCTCCCTTCTGCGCCAACGGTTAAAATTAAACAATTATTACTCCCAACCTTCATTGTTGAGAAAGTGTAGTTTTCAATCTTCTGTCCGTTCATAGAACCGCTTTCGATAGCAGAACATAAGAAATCTGAGTTAAGAGTAATACTCAAAGCGGGTTTGACAACCTCTCCATTCGCTAAAGTATAGCAGTCGGGGTTTAGCATCATAGTATGCTCATACCTTCTCCGGCTATCTTCGCACCACTCAGCAATTGTTTGTTTAGTGTGCGCAAAAGCCTGTGCTTGACTGCTACTTTGTAGCGTAGTTTGCTTTGAAGCGGATTGTATTTTTATTTTGTTGTCTTTGCGAGTTAGAGTAATTAAGCCGGAATGCTTTGATAGTGCGCCGAGTAATAATGAAATATCCGCCACTGGTATTCTTCCTTCTTCATCTTTGCTATGGATATGTTCGCAAAAAGAAGATATGCTTGAAGTACCGTCACGCACTATGTTAAATGTGCGCACTTTATCGTTCTCGATGTAAAGAATTGTTCCTTTGACTTGGGGAATCATCTTCCCGTTGATATTAGCCATTCTTTGTGTTCTCTTTAGAAGGGTTACTAAGCCTTCTTTCTGTATCTCTATTTTCTCCATGATAAGCCATACTCCGTTGTAGTTATAAACCTCACGCTTCAACAATTTCAACGACTTGCCCCTTTTGCTTTCTCATCTTATTTAGTATTCTTTCGCATTGCGCACAGTTAGGATATTTACCCTTCGCAAAGGAAGGAATATGCTCATGCTTTCCTACTGACGGGAAGCCACGACAAAGAAGATACGAATACTTGCCATCGGGGGTGCATTCAACCGCATAATGTAAGCGTTCTGAACGACCTTGCATCTGAACAAGTTTTATCTTCTTCGGCTTCTGCGCCAAAAAATCAGCCCCAAGTCAAGAAGGGTAAGCCAGTCCATGTGACTTCTCCATCCTTGACACTTAGGACAGTGTGTGTTGAACCTAAATGTTGTTGGTTGAAGCCCTTCATTTCTTCGATTGATGCTCTAATCTCCCATGCGCCTTCTTCAAGACTCTTATCGGCCTTAACGCCTGCGGCTAGGTCGCCTTTTTTGGTGTACCTAGTCATCCACAATTGTTGCGCAAATAGGCGCATAGTGCCTTTTTCCCATTCGGGTTCTTCGCCAATCTTCATCAATCCCTTTTGACCGTTGCCAACATCTGCGAATTGCTTCTTGTCTTTCAAGTGAAATGTGAAAAATACTGCGTCAACAGGCAATTGATGCGCTCTATTTGCAATATCACGGAACAATTTGTTTCGTATGCGCCATTCGGCTTGATTGAATTTGTCGCCATCTTCAACATTCACAGGGTTTTTTGAACGGTTCATTAGAACATCAGTCATTGCAAACTCGCACCACTTCAAGAATGATGACATTCCATCCATAATTACTGCGCCTACTTCGCCATCCCTGCACTTCTGCGCAACAATGTTAATGAAGTGACCCATTTTATCGACTAATGCCGTGTAGTTGGTTGAATTGTCCTCATTAAAAATCGTATCATCCAGTTCATCATAAAGAGGAATGACGAGAATATTTTCATCATCGGGATAGTTTGCTGAAACAGTCTGCATTGCGCTATTATCAACATCGAAGATGATAATTTGCTTATCTGCGCCGATGTGTTGACGAGCGAGTGAAACCGCAGTACCAGTCTTAGCGGTATTTTCTTTACCTACAAGAGCCATGCGTACTGTTTGAGTACGAGAACGCTTCTGCGCAAACAATTCTGCGTAGTGCGCTTTCATATCTCTAGTCTGAGCCTTTGGTTCTTCTGCCTTGTCTGCTTTCTTCTTTGCGTTAGCCCATGCGTTTGCCATCAAATTCACCATCCTAAGTCTGCGCCTTCTTCTGCGCCGGTTTCTTCTTCTGATGATACTTCAACACCTTCAACGGAGTCCATAGTCCACCAACCACTGACACTCATGCGTGGCATTCCGGTGGTCTTGTCAATCCAACCTCCACCGACTGCGACAACCAATGAGCCGACTGCGAAATCAACCTTTGATTCTTCTTCCTTTGAAACCCATAGGTCAATAGGTGCGATAGGGGAAGTAATGTCAAGGTCTGCAAGTGTAATGATATAGCCACCTTGCTCTCTTGGGTCAATGTGCGCTACCTCAAGAGGTAATGCGCAAAGTGCATCCCACTTTTCTTTGTCAGAAAGTGTTGAAAGCCAACCTTCTATGTCTGCAAGTCCAGTTAAAGGAGTAGCACCGACTAAATCTTTGAGTAGTCCGTCACCGCTTGAGTCAAACGGCGCACTGTCATACATACTGATTAGTGAGTCATCTTGACTGAATACCGAAACACCCGACTTTGTGTAACCAATATCACCATTCTTGCCGAGTTTGACCGGCAATGTACCAGTGATAAATGTTGGATGGATTGTCTTTGCATCTTCGCCGTTAAATCTAACTTTAATCGGTCTGATGGTCTTGTTATCCGCACTGTTACCCAAAAATACGCAGTCACGCATTGGTTCACTTTGCGCACGATAGCGACCATATCTGTAATTAGGGCTACCGGAAGGCCATGTTGGGGAAGATTTATCAGCAACCATAACAAATGAGCCTGTTCCATCTTCTAAGTCCATTGCCGCTTTAGGCAAGGAGTCAAGATGTTTTTCTGCGCAAGCCACTTCAAAGGGTTGTTTAGCCTCAAGTGTTGGGTTATGCACATATGTATATCCGCCATTGACCGAATCGTGGTTGAATAATGCGCAGACACCTTGAGAAACCAAAGCCTTGCGAGCATCTTCGTCAAGTCCTCTTAACTGATTCTTCATGTTTTCATATTGTCGTGCCGCAATGTCCTTTGTGCGTGGAACGCTAACAAACATTCCTTCGATGTTTTCGCAACCACTGCGAGCAAGTCTTGCAGTGATAACTCTCATTTCTGCCGCCGCCATTCTTAGGCACTTCATGTCAATATCCTCTTGGGATAATCCATTTGCCTTTAAGTTTGCACTGTTAGCAGAAAGCACAGTTTCGTGCTTTGCAAGCAGTGTTTCCACAGGGCATCCAACATTCTTTGCTACTCTTTCTATTATCTTTTCGTCAACCATTTTTTCATTCTCCGGTGTATTTTGTCCTTAGTGTGTTATCCATATAAACCCAGTGGTTATATCCCAAGCATTCGGGTAAAATCCCATCTGACAATGCTTTCATCAACGCCATTTACCAAATCACGCTCGCTTGTTATTGCCGCCTCAACGACTTTAGCAACCGCATTAGGGTTTGTTGGATTATTCACTGCGTAGTCAAATACTGTGCGCACTACGCTACGCATATTTGCATTACCGAGCATTTTCACTGCTTGTTCCAAAGCCTTCTCGGTTGAAGCAAGGCGCAGAAATCTTCGTGCGTCAAAATCTCCGCCGATTGATTCTAAGTAACGCCATGCAGTGTCATTATTCATGCCGCATACTGCTTGCAGTGCGCCTATTGCATTGCGCAAATCGCCAGTATGAATATTGCAAATGAAGTCAACCTCTTTTTCAACGGCATATCCTTCATGGTCTGCGATGGAGAGCAGGTAGTCTTTCATATCTTGTTTCGTATGGGGTGCGAAAGTACGCACTTGACACCTTGATTGAAGCCATTGTGAAACTTTGCTCAAATCATTGCAAGTTAAGATGAAGTAAGCATCTGAGGTTTCAATAACACCTTTTAATGCGCTTTGCGCCGCAGGGGTTAATTGGTCTGCCTCATCAAGAAGAATGATTGTTTGTTTGTAGCCATTCTGCGCAAGAGGGATTAAGTCATCTTCAACAAACTCGATACCCCTAGTTCTCTTGGATGAAGCATTGAAAGTGTGCAAAGTGTAACCCAAACTATGCGCAAGAATATTCGCCAGTGTAGTTTTGCCTGTGCCTGCACCGACTGAATAAAATAGAAAGTGTTGCATAGGTGCATCTCCTTCAATTATTCTGCTTATTTCTTGCACAATGGTTCTTTGACCGACAAAATTATCTATTGTCTTTGGTCTGTATTTCTCCCACCAAATCATCTCATCCTCTCCATTTCATCTCTATGGTAGTAGTGCATTTCTATGTCATATAACTCATCTGCGCACTCTTTGCATACTTGTTGTGATTCGGTAGCAATAGCATCTTCGCACATCATGCAAAGAACACCCCTTCTTTTCAAGAAGTATTTGATAATGCGCATCATTTAACAACCCACCATGTCATCATCGTCATACATTCTATCTCTAAACGCTTGATAAGCCGCATCTTCTGCGTCTGACTTAACTTGTTCCCAGTCAACATATTCGTGTTGCTGACTTGCTATTTCATGCGCAATATCATAAAGAGTATCGTCGTTATGTAAATACTCACGCAACATTTCCTTCATTTCTTCTTCTGTTAAAGAGTCCATAATCATTTCGACGGCGGAATTATAACCGCATTCTTCTGCAATATCGTTTGCGCCTTGACTGCTCATTCGTATTCACCTTCCAGTATTTCATCAATGAAAGGGCGCAATGCTTTGAACATGCCCTTTGGCGAAAGACCCGCCGTATTGAGGGTTAAAATTTTATGTGGGTTTTTTAACTCGCCTTCCGATGCAGAATAGTACATAGCAGTTTCAGAATAATGCGCAAGCCTTTCGGGATTTGCGCCTCTTGCAATCAGTGTGCTTTCGGGCGCACGCAACTTTATGAGTATGCCGTTCTCGATGCAGAAGTCTGCTTCGTTATGATGGCGCACATCGTCTATTATTACAATTGATGTTTCTTTTTGGCGGTTGACTGAATCACGCAATGCGTCAATCCAGTAATCATCATCAACCATTTCTCGCTTTGCTTGACCCAACGCTTGTAGCAGTGGGCGCACCGATTCTTTATGTTCTGCTTCTTTCAAAGACAAAAAGTATCTTGCTTCTGCTGAACCATGATTCGGCCAAAGAGCATTTGCTACTTCTTGCCGGACTGCTTCTGCGAATGAAAATGTCATTGTTGTATGCGTATGTGAAAGGTATTCCTCAAGCAAACGAGCAAGGCTTGATTTACCAGTGCGCATACGACCTGCGATTCCTATAATGAAAATCATAACCAATCAGCCCCTTTGGATTCGACCTTCAAAACATTGCCCTTGCCTAACAAATATGCAGGTTTCCCATTAGGGAAGCACTTAGGACAAGTCTTTAACGCCATAGCCTGCGCATCGGTTAAGTTAGGTCTATGCTCAACAGGTTCGCCACAAGCGTATGTTGGGTTTGAAGTGTTATACTTATTATTGCTCTTGTGTAAGTATCTTTCCGCCATGTTTGTAAGGAATATAACTGTCCTCTTAAACCCCACGCCTCTCACAAACAAGACATATCTCCATTTTCGGCATGTGCCTCATCTGTTTGCAGTTAGGACACCTTTGCGCAGTTTCTTTTAACTCATTTGTCATACAAGAATACGGCATTGTCAATTCAATATCTTCTTCGCTTTGAATCAAATCCCTGTCAATACCGAACACCATATTACGCACAGATAGTCCGTTGCTTAACTCAACCTTCGCATGACCGATTTTGACTACTTGCGCATTCTTGCTAATCAATGCCGCAAGACTAGATTCTGAGGGAATATCACGAAACATGCCTAACCCATGCAATTTTTCTGCTACTTCTGAACGAGTCAAACCATCTTCATTTTCAAACAATATACGAACAATTGTTCTGCGCAGGCGGGAGTTGTTCTTTGCCACTGATGCGCATACACAAAGAGAAGGTATTTTAATCATCGCCCATTGCAAGAAACATCGAGGCAGAAAAAGAAGAGTCCTCACTTGTCAATCTTGGTTTTGGGTTTTCCATTGCGTGTTTATTCTGCGCCATGTAGTAAAACGGTGCAAAAAAGGCATAACAAAAATAACCATAGACCGGAGTTAAAAAGAATAGTAACAAAATAAAAACATCTTTCATTATAACCACCCATCTTCATTCTGTTGCTTTTTCTTTACACCCTTTGGGAGAGAGTCTTTGTTAGATGTGCGCAGTTTGTTAGCAATGCTTTCATCTTGTCTGACTATTGTTTCCCAGTGTAAATCATCTTTGCGCACTCCAAACGGAAGCACCCCTTCTTCTTTCTTCTTCTTCTTTGGATATGCCATTCTGCGTATTGGCGTATGCGCAAAAGTAACCATTGCTTGTTGGTATATTTCGGGAACATTGGTGAAAGCCTCAGCCAGTGTGCGCCAAAGCGATATGTCTTTGTTGTTCTCTTTAAGGAAGGCAAGCATCAACGGAATAGGTACTTTAGCGCATTCAGCAAATGCTTTCTTCCTATCACGCCACCTTAGCGTTGCGTCTATGTTACGAGTATAGTCCTGTTTTTTGAAGATACCGTCATAAATCACTGCGTCATTATTCTTTATATTAGGTGGATTTTCGCAAACAAACACCATTCTATATGCGACATAGGGCAACCACTCAAGGCATTCTTTCGCTTTAGGATTTTTTTTATGAACAATCACGGTCAAGTCGGCGCATTGAGGGTTTGAAACAACATGGTTTCCTTCAACAAAATTACCTTCACGGTATTTCTGCGCATCATGCGTGAAAATGAGAACGCCCACACCAAACACCTGCTCGTCTGTATTCTTTGACTCCATTCTTTTTGCGCCCTTCAAGTGCGCCTTTGCTCTCAAGAATACGCAGGGCTTTTGCGACTGCATACACATTCATGTGCATGTGCGCTTGAGGCAATGCTATAATCGCTCTCGGCAACAACGCATCTGCGCTAAACCATTCATATGTTTGTTCCCAATCTTGCACTGCTCTTTCCACTGCAAATTTTCTATATTGCTTACTCATAGTATTACCCCCAATTCATCATCAGCATAGCATTCTTGGCATAATCTTACTTCTCTTGGATTCTGTTTTGTCGGGGTAGTCAAGAAAGTATCTTCAATGTCTAGTTTGACCCCACACTTCTCACACGCAACCATCATTTCTTCCCCTCCTTTGCAATAGTGTTGACGACTTTTTCAAACTCGGTTCTTATGCCTGCGTCTGAATGACACCAAAAAGCAATAGGATTATCTCTAAACTGAACCCATTTGTTCATGTGGTAATCATCAAATGGCTTATTCGGGAAGAACCACGCCATAAAATCATTAGCGTTAGTGCGACTGCTTATGAATCGCATTGCGCCGAAGAAACTATCTGCTTTCATTCTGTTCGCCCCCAGTCGCCTGCTACAACCAAAAGAAACTCTTCTAAATTTGTTCTTATGCGCAAATACCCAACAATGTTTGGCGCATCTTCAACATCAATTATATTTGTTATTTTATAATTTCGACTGACATGATTGACATGGTTTGGAGTCCAGTCATCGTCACAACGGACAACGCTAGTAAAATCTGCTACGCATTCAAGCCCCATCAATTTTCTCATGCGACAACCTCCAACACTTCGATTGATACTAGCGAGTATGTACCTGCTTTCAAATAGCCTTGCAACCACGCAAAGACATATTGATACTCTCCGGTAACTGTTTCATCGTGCGACCAATTGCCGTATTCATCTGCGAACTTCATTTCAAACTTCGTCATCATCTTCTTCTTCCTCACATAAACCAATAAACGCATCGTTCCTATAAACCCACCGATTAAATCGCTTGAATTGATGCTCACTTAGATTCCACATTTCACGAACCACTGTTGCACTGACTCGGTATCTGCCGCTAAACCAACGCAAACCATCTGTCGTCAAAATAGCAACCAATCCATCGCTAAACATTCTTTGCGCTATTTCGGGAAATTCTGATTCGGGAATTGGTCTTGAAATTAATTGGTTGAAGTGCGCACGCCACTTTACCGGCTCACCTTCATTCATTGTCAACCACTCTCATATATCCGCAGTATGTGCGCTTTCCATCACGATAAATTCTGTGCGAAGCGTATAATACATTCGCAGTGTAACCGCAAGTATTACATCTGCGCATTTGCCTTGACTTCATTGAGTAACCCAAACTGCCCCTATCCTTGCCGTATGTAACTCCCATCAGTCAACGACCTCCCAATCTGCATCTTCAACGACGACATGACTTGGCGATTTCATTGCGCCAATGCGCATTTCTATCTGATTCAACAGTTTAGGTTCGTTGCGCAATGTATCGACAAGTATTCCCATAACCCCATTAACTTGCTGATGCGCAAGTAGCATTTGAGAATCAACACCAATCTCTTTCTTGAGCGTACCAATCAACTTAATGTTCGTGTTCGCCTGCGCAACAAGACGGGTGGCAGTGGATAACCATTCTGCATCAATACCGTCTTTTGACTTCTGCGCCTCCCACTCATCGAGCCATCTTGTTATGCGTGAAAATACATCCTCGGCCATATCCAATGTGCTAATCGCTTCACTGCGAGCCTTTTCAACAGTTTGCGCTTCTTCGGGGTCATAGTCCATGTGCGCAGTCATGTGTTCTTCGACAATGCCTGCTTCCCAGTTATTCTTTGCTTCGAGATAAGCAGTGGTGATTGCACCATTAAAAATCTGTATTTCCCAATCCCGCCTATCCTTATGTGCGCATAAAGGACATTCGGGGGATTCAAGAACCCACTTCAAAGCCTCTATTGTAATTGGGTCATCTTCATGCCCAAGTCTTTGTTCAACCAACCATTTACTCTTCATCATTCCCACCTTCATATTCATAAAAGAAAAAGTTTGTCTTGTAATTACTATGGTGTAAATCTTGTGTATTACCCATGAAAGAACCAAACCTCTTATCCTTTTTCAATTTCTGCGCCGCACTGTTTGCGTTTGGTGGCGAATGCCTATCGTCGGGCAAATTTTCTATCAGCCAGTTAGCGGTTCTCGACTCCCCACTCACACGCAACAATTCTGCCGCCCTGTCAAGCCATTTACCATAACGCCTTCTGCGCATATTAGGAGGGTTGGGTTTACTGTGCCTCAAACTTTCACTTCCTTTTCTGCCAAGCCCCAAACTCCGTCACCTAAATGCTTGAATCTCTTTTCTGTGTCATTAATTAGCGCAAAATACATTGCTTTGTGAATTGGTATTCCGCAACGCAGTTTTGTTCCTTTCTTCGTTGACGCACCGGCCACTAAATCTTTCTTGTGCATTGCGCCTCTTTCTTTGAGCAAACGCTCGCAAGAGTCAAGAAACGGTTTGTATTTTGCAACATTCCCTGTTCTGCTACTTCTATAATGTACTATCTTATTCCTTTTCATGTGCTTTCACCTCATCAAATCCAAATCGGCACATAACACCTTTGCGCCCTCTTCCTGTTTTCTTAGGTGTGTATTCTTTGAACCACGCCTGCCCCAACAGATAATCTTCAATCCATCGCTTTGCGCCTTGATAATCATTATTGGTTATCAACCGAGCAATATCCTTTAGCAATACAGAACGGGGAATATCTTTTTCCCAAAATGTAGTGCGTATCAATCGAATATCCTCATCCATAACATTTCTGCGCATCTTCAAAGAAGATTCGAGAATTTCACGCAGTCTGTCGTCTAACTCGACAATCAGCAAATCCTTATCCTTCCATTCACCTTTCATCATTGTGTAACCAATCGCCAGTCTGCGGAATAAATCGGATTCAAAACTGCGCACCGCTTCTTGTAAGACCCATTGCTCAAACTCTTCCCCGAATACAACGCCTTGTGGTTTCTTCGCCATAACTTGTTGTTGTCTTTCAATGAACCATTTGCGCAAGTCTATCGAATCTTGGATTAACTTTTTTCTCATTGCAGGCTCGATACTCGCTTGTTTGTTTTGCGCCTGCTTATACAAAAATTCCTTTTCGGGAGTCATTGTAATGTCTATGATGAAGAACCTTCGGTCAAGACCGGACTCTAACTCAAACCTAGCAGGTTGTGTACCCGCCCACATTGTCATGCGTGTGTTGTACTTTACCCAACCACTGCGCATTGACTTGTTGACTCTTCCGCTATCAAGGGAAGTTAGCAATTGGTTCTTCATATCAACGGAATGGTCTTTGCGTGAAGCATCAGACATACTGCTAAACTCTTCAAAACAGACAAACCCACCGCACATATAACGAGCAAGGGGATTTCCCATAATATCGCCGTCATCGTTGACTGAACCAAACATACCGGCCTCAGTGATACTGTTTGCGCCGAACATGGTTCTGAAACCCGTTCCTTTCAAAGCATCGTTGTTCCAAAGTAAGCCAGTGTTTTCTGCGCAGAACAAGTCAAGCAATACATTCTTTCCCGAACCTTTCTGCCCTCTAATCAAGATGTTAATGCGTGTGTCTGCAAGACGGGTTGCGGGAGTGTAAATAGGATAATCTGTATGACGCAACGGGCATTCATCAATTGTGAAAGAACCTTCGGGTGCATTGAGTGGGTCGAAGTCGCACATACTGCATTTGTTGACTGCGTTAAACATATGTGCGCCTATGCTACATAAGAAGATAGGCACTTTATCTTGCACATCAACCAAATAGTTATCATCGCAAAACTGCTGAACCTTGTCAAATATATCAGTCAACCTTCTCAGCCTCCATCACTTCTTCATAGGCTTCAATCACCTTCTCAGCCATCCATATTTCATCTGCATGGACTGCACCGTTCTCGATAAGCGCAAGTAATATGTAGGTGGTTTCGTTTTCTGTTATGTGAAACGAGTCTTGTCGTTTGATTATTTGTAAATAATCCCATGCTTTACTTTTTACTTTCATTGGAACATCGCCCCCGTATCTGCTATTTGATTATCTTGTGTAGCACCGACCAATTCTTTCACCCGTTCTAATGCCTCCGTAGTAAATTCAGAATATAACTTTTGCGCTCTATTAGCCGCCCCTCTTGGTATTTTGTAACCATCCTTGCGTAGTAGGTCGCACATTTCTTTGAAGTGCGCTCTTTCAAACTGAGGCTTGTTTTTATTTGGGTAATGCTCAACAAAATGATTTGTCCGTTCCGGCGGCATAATGTAAATAGCCGAATCAATCCCTATCAAGTGCGCAATCTGTGGACTTAGCCAAGACCATAACGCCTGTAATGTTTCAACGCATTCTTCATTCCCCATATCTTCTCCACGCACTACTGCGCATTCATTGGGTAGCGGCATTGGTTCAACAAATAATCTGTTGAGGGCGAAGGTTGTCAGTGCGCCTATACGCTCAAGATGTGCGAAGCGCATAACAATATCTCTTGCCGGAGGATAATTAAATAACCATTCATTTCTTTGCGCATTACCACTATTGCTTATCACTGGCGGAGAGTTAATCATAGCGATTAGTGTTTCTTTGTATTGAAACAAAGGCCACATAGGATTTTGTTCTGCTAGTAATCTATGAGGCTTCGTCAAAACATGCTTTGAAGTTATGTAGCCCACCCTTGACATTTCCCTTTCTGCCTGCGCTAACTCCACGCCTAACAGGGTCGGGAGGTTGCTTGAGTCATTGGTATTGACTATCAACAAATGTGTCGCAGTATCGACGCTTGGCTTGGTATAAAAATCAGTTTCACCGATTGTTCTAAACTCATAATTCTCGCTCATTGTTTAATGCTAAAGGGCTTGTTGGTATAAACCCTCTTATTTGTTTCAGACACTTTGAAAGAATTAAGAAATAAATAAAAGAGCCACTGCTCTTAACTTGTGCTAATTCTTTTAATTCCTCTTAAGGTGTGTAAGAATTATTCTAAAGGGGCGTTTTATCTAAACATCTAAGAAGAATAAAAAGAATTACGCTTCTGACCTCGCAGTGCGTCGATTATTTTCTTCCTATTTCTTTACAGGAGGTAAAAAGAATAAACTCTTGACCCGGCTATGCTCAATTTCATCTATCTCTCGGAATAACATTCCCACATCACCTTTACGCCATTTCATTTTAGCACTAACTAACTCATGCCCCTTGTCGCATAACTCATAATGTCTTAGCATAATAGTGTTAATAATTGCAGTGGGCTTAGTGCGCTTTATCGTAGCGTGTGGGCGATAGTCTGCGCCATCTTCACCGCCCAAGACCACGCTTGAAATCAGCACATCAGTTTCCAAATCAAATGCTTTACTCTCGCTCAAAGACTGCGCAATTACTAATCGAGGATAGTCACCGACTACCAGTGAAGGCAGCCACTTGATACCGACTCCATAAATGCGCATAGGCAGATAAAGACAGATTGATTCACCCCATGACTTCGGCGCAGTCAAGATTGTTTGGGGTTTGGTTTGCGCTTTAACAGACACCTGCGTATAACCATCAAACATATCAGTAGTGTTTGGTTCGGGCATATATGCGTGTGCGCACCTAAAAGCAAGAACATGGACTTCTGTTTCGTGAATGAAATCTTGTAAGTCTTGCGCAAAAGTCTGCTCATAAACAAATTCGCCCTTCATTCCTTGATTCACAATTCTTCTTGGCATATCCGGTTGTACTGCGTCAATTAAATCCCAAATTGCGCTCTTTCCATCAACTGCCACACGATACTCACCCATGCGCAAGATAGCGAAGGGTGCAAAGAGTCTGCGCTTGCCTGCCCTGCGCCAACCAATAAATCGCTCAACAATAATATCTTGGGGGCGTGTCAAAATCCACTCGGCGCAGTATCTAAACGGTTGCATCAAATTAGAACAAGTGCCTCGTTCTTATCAACCTGCGTTCAAGCAACATTTGCAACTCTCACGCTTAGAAAGGTTGAAATCAATATCTGAAAGATGCCGTTCATCATCCTTCTCAAGAAGCCCTTTTTCTTTGGCTTCTTCGGTGAGTTTATCCCACTTTTTTTCTTGCTCGCTTCTTTGACTGAATGCTTTGGCTCTAAGAATAAGTCTTTTTTCTTCGTCGTCGCTTTCTGATTTGGGTTTGAGGATATGTCTTTTCTTAAGAAAGGGTTCTTCACCACCTGCCTTATGTGCATGTGCGTGCGTCTGTATGTTCTCAACGGCTCGCAGTTTTTCTTCTGCTTCAATCGCTCGCCTATACCACATCTGCATCGCTTCGTTCTTTACTTCTGCTTCCCGCTTGTATGCTTCGCATAGTTCAATTAGAGAGTCAATCATTGTCGCTCTATCTATGGGTATAACTTCTTTGCCGGTTATGTTTTCAATTTGTTCAATCATCATGTTTATCTAAAGACTGGAAATATTTTTTCTCGGAAAATTTTCTGAATCATTCGGAAAACTTTTTTTTTCGTACTCCCTAAATAACTAAGTGTAAAAAATAAACCTAGTGCGCAAAATACATTAAGTGCAGTTTTAGGAAGCGGGATAATTAATTCCATAAATCCAATCTTGATTCCACCAATAAGGCGCAGGCCGACCTTTGCGCCATTCCGCAAAGTATGCCTTTTCTCCTTTGTAATACGCACGATATGCGCTTACTGCATCACCTTCCACCTTGTACTCGTCGGGCATACATTGCGCAAACTCGGTCAATTCCCCTTCGGGGATTCTGTCAGCCATCATAAACAAATGCTCAATGCCGTCTGCGCAGGCGTGAGTCTTGTCGAATCGCTTTTCGTATTCTTCGCAAAGCATTGCGGCGTGAAAGCAAGTCCACATATAATTTTCACTGGTTGCGCCAACCCAAAGAGTAGCGGGATGGTGCGCATAACCCCCCAAAAGTGGAGTTCCTTTTGATGTAAGAGGCATATCTGCATCTTCTGCGCCGTGTCTGCGTTGAGCCGAGCCAAGCATCTGAAAACACTCCACAATTAATTTTGGCACATGCTTATCGCAATATGACATAGCCGCATAAATTGGCGATTCGTCAAGGATAAAAATATTCATTCTAAAAACTCCCCAAACCATGTTTCGCCGTAGTGGTCGCAATCTTCGTTAGTGCATTCGTATATGCCTTCCTGCGCCCTGCGCACGCATTTATTGCAATGAGGGCATTTCTTGCGTGGTTTGCGTGGCATTCCAGTAACCATCTTCGGGTTATTTTCCCAAACTTGACGCATTCAAATGTCCTCTAGTTCTTTCATTTGCTTTTGCGCAACCTCTTGAAGTTTCTCAACATCTTCGACAATGCCAAACATTTTATTCTGCACTTCGGGGTCATCTGTGATTCTTGCAACATCTGCGCACTTATCACATACGCTTTGCAATGTTTTGCTTAGTGCTTTCAAAGCCCAGTCTTGAATACCTGTTAACTTCTCATATCGTGATATTGTTTTTTGTTGTTCCTCTATCAAGCGAGCCGCCTTTGCGACAGTTTCATTCATTCCTTCTATGTTCATATTATGTTCGCCTCCTGTTCCGCCATTGCTTTAATCAATTGCGTTAGGCGCATGTGCGCCATTATCATATCTGTCTGCGTCTTTGCTTTATTGAACCAACCGATAACTTTCTGCGGTACATCTTGCCAACCAAACGCCTGCATAATGCGCACTTGAACCACCAAGTCGTTGCATGAATCGCAACATCGAGTATGGTCAAGCATACTTGCGTGGCTTGTGTCATCTGCGCTCAAAGGTTGCGCATTGTGGCCTTGAGTCCAATAGACCTTGCCTGCAAGGTCATCTTTGTGTTCTTTAATCGCTTTGTAGCATATCGAGCATATTTCTGTCATCATTTCATCTCCTGTGTTCCTTCCTGCGTGTTTAGTGATATAAACCCTTCACCACTCCATGCCCCTTGTAGGGTCATCATCGTAGTCATTCATTGATAGTATGGTGTCATCCAGTGTATCTTTCACCGTTTCGGGAATTTGGTTCATTTCTGCGCTGAATCTTTTAGTGTTAAATTCATCTTCTGCGCCGTGTAACTCTTGCATCAATTCATTGACTCTTGAGAGCCAACCATGCGGTAATATTGATTCACAAATGAGCATAGCCTCCGTGTTTTCGTGCGTTGTGTGCGTGGGGATTCCATTTAGCGCAGGGTGTTTTCCATGAACCTTTGAAATGATTGTAAAAAGGTGGTTTTTGCGCCTAAAGTCTTTATCGCCTTCTGATTCTTCGAGCATCATTTCAACACGCCTTCCAGTGACTTGACCGTTTCCCCAATTGCGCAAAATATCTTCCCATTCTTGGGTGAACATTCCGTTGTTGCCTTTGCAACCTTCCGCCATGTCTAAGTGCGCCTTTACAATGTGAAATTCTATGCAGACTTCCCAAAGGTCAATATCCATTTTGTGCAAAATCTGCTCACACTCAACGAGTCTTGCCTGTGCTAACTGCGCCAAAATATCTGAAATATTAGAAAATGCGCTTGTGTTATCTGCCTTCAAAAATCCTAAATCGGGATTTAAGATTAACCCCGCATCGAAAAAAGTCTGATACAGAAAACCCACTGCGTCGCTTGGTGTTTCTATTTTCTTGCTCATTGCGTCGTCTGCTTCGCTCATTCTTCTTCACCTGCCAATACTTTTTCGTATTCTAAATGAACCTTTGGATGCCTTAAATGCAACCATAATAATAAATGATTTAATTCAGTATTCATTCTTCTTCACCTCTTATTTCATAGTCTGCGTCTTTGCTTCCTGCGCTTGGGAATATCATGTGAGAAACTTTCTTTATCCCCATAACCATCTCCAACATTCGGTCAACACTGCATCTCTCCGGCGTTTGCGGTATGCGCACATGAACGAGAACATCGCCAACGATTGCATAAGGTGCTTCTTGCGCAGGCATACCGAAAGCGGCATATGTGCCAATTAAGTTTGGTTCTTCGCCATAAATGCGCCCTTCTTCGTGCGCAATTACATCAATAATTTCAGCCATGATTAGACCGGAGTTATCTTCTGCCGGTATTGGGAGTTTGACATTGCGCCCAAAGGTGCAATACTCAATCAGTCCACCGACTGCGCCTTGCATATCTTTAAGCGAAGGCTCGCCTTTTCCATTCTCTTTTTTTGCTATAATTGTAGGTTTGCTATTTGTTTCAATTTTTATCCAGTATTCTTCCAATTCAATCTCTCCTTGATTCAAGCGTAGTGTCTGAGGGATATAAACCTGCCCCTCTTTTTATCCATATAACGCACGCTTTCAGCGTTTCTGCTAGTGTCCGTTTGCTCATCTGCTCACGGTCTGCGGTGAATGCGTTGCTCATCTGCGCAACCTCCTTTCAATCATTGCGTCAAATTCTTCTTGTGTTTTCACAAGATAAATTGCGTGGCTGATTTGCTTGGGGCGCAAATACTTCTTTGCGTATGCTTCCGCCTTCTCATTTGCTTGCGCTATATTGCGAGTAAGGCGTGGGTTGCCCTCTATTGAAAATATGGTATAGTCTGCGCCGAAACCAACATCAACGACAAAAGCGGGATATGTTGCGCTCACTGGAAAGCCTCCTTGAAATCTCCGCCGCATAAACATTCTTCGGCGCAGTCAGAATTTAATCTCCTGTTCATATCATCAACAAATCTGCTTGCATTTTCTGCGCTTGAAAAGAACGCAATGTGTCTGTTTGTGACTTCCTCGCCGTACAAAAGACCGTCAAATTGTATTGCGTAGCCTTCGCCTGCGTCAGACCAAAGCATGTAAAACATTGATTTGCTCATTGTTCTTCACCCTCACAATAACATATTTCTTCATCGGTTGAACCTGCGCATGATTTTTCGCATAATTCCATTCTTCTTTTCTTTCTCGCATCTTTAACTGCTTTCATTAATCTGTTTGCTATTCCTTTCATTCAATTGCCCCCTCTAAAGTGGTTATTGCGCTCTCTAAAGCAATATGCGCCTCATCTAACTCGCCTTCTGCTTCTTCAAGTGCCTGCGCAGATTCCTCTAACGCCTCTCCCATAGGAGTTGATTCAAGCATCCACTCGCAGATGTTGTCAAACTTTTCTGATTCTTGCGCCGCATAATCGCCGACCCAATTCCTCAATTCTTCAATTTCTGAAAGCATTTCTTGCAGTCTGCCTAATCTTTGCGCTATTTTTTTCCGGTCTTTTTGGTTCATTCCTCTTCGCCTCCTTCTTCTGCGCCACAGTCATTGCAAACTGCGCCGGTCATAGTATCACTATAATTCAAATGCTCGCATTCCGCCTTTGGCTTGCGCACCCATAGCGCACCGTCGCCGTTTCGCAAACTGATGCAGTCAATTGTTGAATGCGCAAGAGTATGATAAATTCCGATTCTGCCATCGGGCAAGCGCATAGCGTGTTGGTGCAAGACTGCGCACCAGTCGCCGCCTAATTCCTCCGGCAGTCTGATGGTTTCGTATTGCGTGGTTGGAATGAACATTCCGTCGCCCATATCCACTGCGCCTGCGCCATCAGTCCACCCAGTCGGGTTTCCGAACATATCAACCGAGTCGCCAATTGGCTCTCCCCATTCATTTCTGCGCATCAAAGACCCGCCTCCGTCATTGCTTCTGAAACTGCGCTTGCAATGTCAATATCTTCGATGACTGCTTCGGTAGCCTTTGGCTTTGTGTATGTGTATGTGCGCTTCTTCGGCGCAATTGTTACAGTGTTGTGCTTTGCGCTTCCGTTAAAGTGCGCTCTTGTTGCGGCTGAGTTTGTCATTACTACGGTAATGTCGCCAGTCTTGCGCACATATACGCCTTTGCTGACTTGTTTCATTTCTGCGCCGGAAATCGGGCAGATGCCGTTCATGGCTTTTTTGTTCATTTTTGCGTGCCAGTCTGACACGCCTCCATCCGGTCTGCGGCACAAGATACCGACGACGGCATCACCTGCGACGCAATTTAATTTATATGGCTCATAATCTTGGGGTATATTCAACATTTTTTGTTCCTCCTTAACCTATCTCAAGCAGTGCGGGGTTATAACCCTTTAGGCATTTCCTCCGCTTCTGACCTTCTTTATGGCCGTTTTGACCTGTTCGGCGGTCAAGGGCAAGCCTTCGCCTGCGTACTGCTTGAGTGCGTCAATATTTACAGTCCATCGGAAGCGTGACCGTAGCGCATGAACAAGGAAGGCCAATTCTTCATATGCTCTTTGACCCGTTTCACACATACCGTTCACCTTCGCCATGTGCGCCCTCGCCTTGTAGCCTCCGCCATACTTGAGTGTGCGCCCCATGTGCTTGACTTGGTGGCATCTCGGACATAATATAATTATGCGCTCAAGATTCTGAACACAGTTTGCGTCGTCATAAGTCCAAACTTCATGCGCCTCCACTGCATGTTTGCGCCCTTGATTCAAACCGGAATCTCCGCAAATCTCGCACACATGACCCGCTTCTGCGTAGCACTGCTTGCGCAGTTTATCCCACTGCGTCTTTGTCAGCATACTGCGTAAGTTTGCGCCCCATGTGCCACTAGGCACTAACTCAATTGTGAGTTTGGGTTTCAATAATTCTGCGTGCGCCGTTGCCATAGCAACGCTCGTTTCATATCGTTCTTCTGCCTCGCATGATGCGCACACTGGAACACCGCCAATGTTTGCGCCGTAAAGGTCGGCAGATTCTCCGCAGGGGCAAGTCCAGTTTTGGTTCGTCATATCCGAACCGACTCCATTCCTGTTTATAGCGTTGCTCATGCTTCAACCCCCAAATTGCCCCAAAGTGCCAATATAGGGAGAATCGGCAGACATGCGCCTATGATAAGCGGGAACATGAACGCAGGCATTCGCACAGAAAAGCGGAACAAGTGAACGGTAATCATTCTTCTTCGCCTCCGTTGTTCAATGCTACCATCACCTGCTCAAAAAGGTCATGGTCTGAAATGGTGGTTTCTGATTGTTTGCAAGTGCATGCACCTTCGCCAAACCCTTCTATGAAGGAACGGAATTGACATTCGTTAAATGGCGCAAGCATAAGCATTTCTGCAAACAACATGAGCAAACCTTCGGTTTCTGCGCTCTTGCCTAAGTCAGACATGAAAGACGCTCTCGCCGTCTGAACATCGGGCAGTAAGTCCAATGCTCTTTGTTTAGACCATTGCATATGCGCCATTCGGCAGTTACCAGTGCAAACCGGCTCATCTGCGCATATATGCGTGTTGAAGGCTTCGCCTCGCACACTCAGCGCAGGGGCAGGCTCTTGCACATAGTCAAAAATTGAGGTTTGAATATTGGCAGGGGGTGCGGGATTATTTTTGGAGGGTGAGCAACCCGCCGCCCCGACTGCCTTTTTGAATGCAAATTCCATGAATGACGCATACGCCCATAGGACTGCGCCAATGATTAATATACCGAGAATGACATTCATTTCAAATCGACTCCCATGAAATTTCATCTTGCTCGACCTTCTTAAAAAGAAGCCATGTTCCTTCCATGCGCTTGACCCAGTAGCCATGCCCCTTTATCTCCGCTTTGCGTGTGCGCCATTCATCCCAAAAGGTTTCGTTGCAATTGCCATACCATGTTGTGCGCTTTTTGCTCATCTTCATTTCGATGCCGAAAATCTCAAACCTTGTATAAACAGGGCGTGGTTCGGGGTGAACCTCTAATTCTGCGCCGTCAAGCCACTTCGCCAATTTTTCTTGAGCGAAGACTGTCGCTTTAGCGATTGCATCCTCTTCTTTGTGCGCAAGATTCTGAACAAATTGGCAATAGTGGGAGGTTGCGCCGTCAGATTTGGTGGACTTTACCTCAAGGTAAAGGGTATAAAATTGCTCTTTCTCGCCCGTTCTGCATACATGAAGAATACCGTCACGGCGCACTGTTTTTAGTGTGGATTGACCTTTGGCAGTGAAGGTGTTAGGGTGGACTGCGCTCATTGCTCATCAACCTCCGCCTTAAGTGCGCACAATTCATCAATCATTTCTTGCAATTTTCTTTGAATTGTTCCAAAGTGAACGCTCATCTTCTCCAAATCGCTCATAGAAATTGTTTCATCTGAAAAGTGGCGGCGATTGTTAAGACAATCCCAGTGGAAATCAACGCCTTCCTCATAGTCATGCGCCTTATCCCTCGCCTCTCTTAGCATTTTTATCATGCCGTTTATTTTGTTGCTCATTCTTGTGCGCCCCCTGCAATGATTACCTTTTCACCGATTTTGACCTCAAAGAACATCGGGATAAGACCGACTTCAACGGTTTGGGTCAACAACCATTCAGAAAATAATTCTTCTGAATTGATTTCAGATGGCATAACGGCCACCATAAAACCGATTTCATTTGTTTCGCAGTGCATCGTTTTCGCAGTGAAAACGGGTACTACATCAGCAGGCTCAATATTGGGGTTCTGTGCTTCCTCCATGCTATACCCTACCCATTCAAGGGATATAAACCCCATACCCAAAATGCACCACCTGCCCCACATTATGCGAGTAATTAATTTAATGCGTATGCCTGCATGTGCCTGCATGTGCCTCATGTGTGTATGTGCATGTATGTGCGTGGGTGCAGGCTCGGCGGGAAGGCAAAATTTTTCTTAGAGTTTCATTGCGCATATAGGCAGGGATAACCGCAGGAATTTGCGCCGAACATTGTTCAGAACGACGCACTGCTCTCAAGTCCTTCGAGGTTTTCGGTATGGCTTGCGCTCAATCCGAATCAATCAGAATTTTTGCGGATTTGCAAAAACCAAAAACTGCGCAAAATGCGCAGATTCAAAAAAAATAAAAAAAATCGCCCCGTTGGGTCGCAGTGGGCTGAATTGACACGGGGCGCACATCAATTCTTGAGCCGTTTTGTTTGTTTTTCAATCCTCCTTTTTTGTTTTTTTATTCGTTCTTTAGCCTTTCAGTCTGTCGTTTTGCTCAGTTTTTCTTTGCTTTGATTTTGAGCAAAGTCTTAACCACTGCGTCAACTGCTTTCTTCAATTCATGCTTTTTGTCGTTACTTCTAGGAATGCACTCAACAACATCGAAGTGGTCGCAGTGCATCATTTCTGCGGCTTTTTCTGCTAATTCGTAGGGCAAATTTTCTGAGCAACCCGAGCCGCTAGACCTTCGCCCGGTCAAAACCTTGCTCGCAGTACCCCGAAAGCCAAAGCCAACGGTTCTAAAAGCCCATGCACTCATGGCACTTGCCGCCTGCTCAAGATTTAGCGGCGCAGTTGCCGACTTTACCTTGATTATTGCGCAACCCGATTTATCACCGTTCACGACGGTTGAATAGGCCACTGAGTAGATTTCAACACATTGACCTTGAGCCTCAAGGATTTGCGCCGCCGCCATAGTTGCCGCCATTCTGAACATCATTATATCGGCATTAATGCCTCCTAGTGCATTGATTGGAACGAATAACCCGATAGTTTCCCGCTTGATTCTTCTCTTTCTTTTGTTTCTGAAAATATTTTCATCACCGTTGAGCAGTGCGTCGATTGAGAAGCCAATCATTTTTCGAGGTTCGGCTTGCATTTTGCGCAGTGAAACCACGATTTCAGAAGTAAAATTTTCTAAACCTTTGAATGCGTTTTTCGATACACTGCGAGCCTTTTCAGCGTCGGGTTTCCATGCTCGGCCTTGATGTGCTTCATCAATAATATCTGAAACTGTGCCGGTTCTACCATACCATCGTTGGTTATTGCCCGGGTCATCCATAAGTACGGCGCAGTCATGCTTTTCAATGCTTCTAACTGCGGCACTCATCGAAGGGGCAACGCCAATTTCACATATCCCGCCGGAATATTTGACCTCAGCATATACGACACCTTCGCCGTCTGTCTTTTTCTTGTTAAATTTAGCCATATTTTTCACCTCCATAGTTTGAGATTTTGCGCCATTAGTCGGGAGTCTTTCGAGTCCGTCATTCAGTGGCGCAGTACCCCGATTATGCGCCTCCTGCGACATTCAATTGGCCGTCGTATACCGACTGCGGAATCATTGCGCACTCAATTAAATCTGAGCCGTCACCCTTGCCAACTGAGAAGTGATTCGCTATACTGCGAGCCATTTCCTCATCAACAGTTTGCGCCCACCTTGCAATAATTGCGTTCAAAGTCCAACCATTGCGAGCCATTGCGAGGCCATGACTCAAGGCACGATATGAGAACGAAACGCTAGACTGCGCCGTTAATTCGCAAACTTTTTCATATGCCTCAAACAACTGCTCAGATGATGCCGGCTCGCCGGAATCGCTACACTCAACCTCTTTTGGCGCACTTTTCAAACCACACATACCGGCCATAATACGGACACTGCGGCGATAATGAACGACGCAAGCACTGAAACGGTCAACCAATGACTTATCCTGTTTTTGCGCCGCCACATATGCCGGTGAATAACTTAGCCCGGTCGTATTTCCTGCGGCGATTATGAAGCAATTTTTATGCATCTGATGAACCTTCCCGGTTGCCGGGTCAACAATTGACTTATTGGCTAGAACTCCGTTTAAAACGGTCATAACGGCGTTATCTCCCTTGTCTATCTCATCAACAAAAGCAAGGCCACCCTCAAGTATTGCCTTAACTAGACCCGATTTATTCCAAGTCGTTGCGCCTTGCATCATGTTGTAATTTTTGCCGCCTAGTAGTTGGCTTGCTTCCATATCAGCAAAACATATGACCTCGCCATAATTTGCGTGTTGTTTTTTGGTTATTTCCCCGGCTTCAAGTAGCATGTCGTTGATAGTTTTGACACAGAATGACTTCCCTATCCCGGCATCACCATTGAGCCAAACGGGCAACGGATAGCCGTTATCTGTCCTTGAAGTTATGATATTATACACGGTTGGCACTTGGGGATGATATAGACCCGTAATTTTGACAGGTTTTGACTTCTTGGATTTTTGAACCATCAACGGCGCAATCGGTTGACTGCTCTCTATTTTTTCGATTAATTCATCATATTTTGCGTCGATTTTTTGGTCTGTGTGGTTGATTTGGTCGTTTAATCTCAAATAGTCATTATTGGCTCTAGGTACAACGGTTGAAGCATCGAAATGTTCAACAATTTTCCAAACAATGTTTTGAACTGCGCTCTCATCAATTTGAGCATTTGCGCCGCCTAAATTTCCATCAAGTAAATCAACAATTTGCGCCGCAATGACCTCTTTTGACTTTGGCTCATGCTTCAAATTATGTGTTGATTTTGTGCCGTTCAAGTCAATAGTCAACTTTTTGGTTGGTTCTTTTGTCGGTTCTGATGTTCTCAATTTCATTTTTGGATGGTACGCAGTCTGCGTTTTAGGTGGGGTTGGAACTGTCGTTGGTACTGTCGGCACTGTCTGAGAATTTCCGCCTAGAATTTCATTGATATAGTAGGCATTTTCAACGGCGCAACCGTAGCAGTGCGGCTTATTTTGTGCATAGTTTGGAGATGGTAGCATGACCTTATACTCGCCTGTTTGAATTTCACAATGACAGTCAACGCAAGAAGTTGAGTTTTTGGAGTGCTTTCTTGCTCTCCATGCCCCTTTTACATTGCGGCCAAACTGCTCATACTCGACGGGCATTTTAGACCTAGCCATCAGACCAACGCCAAACAGACCACTGCTCAACAATTTAGGCATAAATAGCCATGCAATACCAAAAGAAAGTATCACAATACTCACGCTAAACACAACACTGCGAGCCAATAGCCAAACTTCCCCGGGAGGATTTTCTGATAAATAGCCTTCATCAATGTTACAATCAGCGCATAGACCGTTATCAAATAGCGGCTCAGTGGTGCTTTCAACCACTAGACAGACCGGGCAAATATCCCAATCTTCAACCTCTTTAACCTCAGATAGCGGCGCAGTGTCCGTTTTAGGTTGGTTTACTAGAGAAGAAAAGAATCTTCTCAAGAGTGCGCCCCTAAGATTTTGTCGCTTTGAGGCTAATTCTAAACGGTGGACTGCTCGCTTAAACGAGTGTCTAGTAGGTAGCATTTGAGATGGTGTGATTATCAGACCATCGGCGGCGCAGTTTGTTGTTTCATATTCGGATGACTCAGCGTTAGAGTCCTTGCTTATCATTTCATAGTCAACGGCGCAGGGTGCTAAAAAGACCACTGCGACCATCAACAACGCATTTATTATGCTTGTTTTAGTTTGCATTTTGCTCACCATTCTGTCGTTAGTCCTTAGAGGATATAAACCCCAAACATCAGACCAAAAAACCGTTGTACTGAAAGCCAATAGGCTCGCAGTGTGCCTTGAGTCAAAGAGGGGTTTGATTGATATACTAAACCTTGACGCACCCCGGTTTTGATTTTCACTCAGCGCAGTTTCAAAACAGGCTTGCAGTACATCGTTTATGGCTCAGTACGGCGTTTTGAAAAATGAAAAATCAAAATCAGCGCAGTTTGAAAATTAATAGCGGCGCAGTCTATCATTTAGAAATTGCGCAGGCTTTCAGTATAACGGTTTAGTCGAGCAGGCTTTCAGTCTATCGTTTAGGTTAATGCGCCGATTTCAAACAGGCTTTCAGTATAGCGTTTTTCTCTTATAGATTCTGAAAATGGTCGGGTTGAAGACCGGACACTAAAACGACCAAAATAGGCTCTCAGTCTATCATTTAGAGTCAACGACGCAGAATTATTAATTGGCTCGCAGTCTATCGTTTAGGGATTTCGGCAATTCCCCGGGTTTCTAAACGGCGCACTGCTAAGGTGTAGTTTTTGCACCGATGGTAAAATAGCGGCGCAGTCTATCGTTTAGGGTGTTTTATCTGATTCCAAAGTGATTTGCAAAACTCCCGAAACCGGAAATTGACGGCGTAGGCTCTCAGTCTATCGGTTTCAATCGGTAAAGGGGCAACGGCGCACTATTGAACCATTGGTTAACTAGCGGCGACATAGCCAAAATGGCCGCAGGCTCTCAGTATATCGTTTATGTCCGGTCAAAACAGGCCGACATGGGGCTTTCGGTCTAGCAGTCTATCGTTTAGACGCAGTGCATCGTTTAGGGTTTGCTCAGAACCCCCCCTCCGCTTCGCAGTCTATCGTTTAGAGAGGGAAATTTTGACCCATTTACCGGAAAACGGCAATTCAAAATAAAAACGCAGTACAACGGTTTTAACTTTTGAAATAGAAAACTGAGCAAAACGATGATGCAGGAAGGCGAGATATGAACACTGCGAGCCTGTTTTTTGGCGCAAAATTACCTCAAACAAAATTAAAACCGTTGCACTGAAAAAGTCAGAAAAGCCTCATTTCATCCATTTTGCTCAATTTCCATAAATGCGCAGTTTGAAACCGTAAAACGGTAAATATGGTATTCTTATTTCAATTAATATGTTCACAAACCGGAAAGGGTGGGGCGCAGTCTATCGGTTTTCAATCCCCGGGAGTCAATTGTCTGATGTTTGATAATTGGAAAAATGCGACGCAGTACAACGGTTATGGGGTGGGTAGGCTCTCAGTGATGCGTTTTTGGTTTTTGCTCAAAATGTCTAACAATAGCAAATAAGAGCAAATTTCCATCTGAAACAAGTCCGACGCACACCGTTTAACCTCAGTGGATTTTATTTCAATTTGCGCAGAAAAATGAAAGACAGGCTCTCAGTGTGTCGTTTTTGATTAGTTTTTGGCTCAATTTTTAGTGTCGATATGCTCAAAATATCAGAAAATCGTTATTAATTATTAATTTTTGATTTATTTTGACTTCTCAGATGAGCAAAACAGGCTCTCAGTGCATCGTTTAGGAAAATCAAACGGCGCAAAAAAATATGCTCTAAAATGCGCCAAAAACTGCGCATACTGGCGGCGGCTTACACGCCAACCACCGCAAAAAATTAGCCGTATTTTTCTGAAATTGGGCTTATAAACCTAAAAAAACGGTACAAACCTTTTATTTCTTGAAATTCTTTTTGTTTTTTTGCCAGCAGACCACTTTGACGCATCTAATGACCCTCCTATGACTGCTAAACCAGTGTTTTGTGACGACTTTACTTGGTCTATGGCGTGTGCAAGAGCCATTACGGTATCATTATGCTTGCCTTTGTCCGTTATATCGCCGTTTTTCCATACATGCGACTCTAACTCGTCAAGTAGTATGCTCATAACACGCCTTGTTTCGTCATTTCCGTATGGTATAATGACTTTTTCTTGTTCAAACCATACTCTAAGGCGATTTAGCAAGCCTTGCTTGAGTGTTTTATTAGATACCTTGCTCATTTTAAGATTTAGAGTAAGACCCTTTTGGTTAATAAGTGATTGATACAAAGACTGAAAACCTGCGCTTTCAAATGCAAATACTGGGTGCTTGTATGCGTCATCGAAGTCTTTAATCACTTTAATTTGTTTGGCAGGAGGGAAATCGTTGCGTCGCCACAAATTGACTATGTGAACATTGCCATCTTTGTCTTGTCTAACTACAATTGCAACGGTATAGTCTTGTCCGATACCATGTGAAGGGTCAAAACCTACAATATAGTCGCCTTCATGCAATTTTTGCTTTTGCAATATTCTATCCATGTCAAGATTTTTACGAGTAAGTGTTTGTGGGAATACTGCGCTATCATCATCGACAACCATACAAAGATACTCTTGCGCAAATGCTAACTCGCCAATAGCCTCTCTTTGTTCAAGTAAAAACTCAAGAGGTCGTTCATCAGCCCAAAGACAGACAGGTTTAATGTCGGGGTCATTGCGCCATTCATCATAGTTAACAATTGCACCTTTTTGCCATGTTTCCCATGCGTCATTACCTAACATTTCAGTATGATAAAGGTCATTCATGCTCATAGGTGTGCCAACACAAAACAAACTGGTTTTAGGTGATAGCATAGGGGTAAGTTTTTTTCTGAACCACTGCTGATATACTTCATAGGACATATCATTTTGGTCGTCAATAATGTCATCAAGAGCAATTGCGGCGGGGTGTTCACCACGAATACCCGAACCAACCGATGTAGCCTTAATCCATGCACCATTTGTTAGACGAAGTTCAAATCTGTTACCTTTTGTTAAATCAACCTTTTTAGATAATTCGGGGTGTCTTTTAAGGTCTTGGCGTATTTCTTCTAAACGATTCATAGCAAGGTCTTTATTTGCTGAAAATAACCAAATAGTAAAAGGTTTGCCACGCCACTTTTCAAAAAGTAACATATGTAATAACTTTACACGAAGCGTTGTGGACTTAGAATGGTCACGGGGCGCAATAATACAAACACGGTGAACCTGCTTTCCTTTATTGTTTCCATATAAGTCAAGCCATGTTTGAATATGGTCGCCCCATTTATACCCAAGCCATTCATAAAAATGGCGTATGTCATATCTGCTACGCTCAAGATGAAAGGTTGTCATTAAACGAACCATCGTCACCACTCCTGTTAAAAATCGGGAAGCCGCAGTATTCAGCCAAAGCATACGCTAGCGACTCAACCTCGCTTCTTTCAAGCATTATACCAACAACCATTTCTTCTGCAAACAAATTAAATGCAATATAATCCTCGCCCATATCGGCAATACGCAATTGTTTGTCGGGGCTAATCCATATGGGCATCTGCTTTCCTTCCATTTAGTGTGTTTAATAATCTTAGTCCATGTCGAAGGTCTGTAAATGCCTGTATATCTCTTGTTTCTGAATCAAGAATAACCATAGGTGATGTTGGGCGTTCTCTTGGAAATCCGCACATTTCACCAAAACTGTCAATAGTCTTATATGCGCCGGGTCTTATTGCATAACGCTCGACTGCATGACGAGTAAATGGAACAACAGACGGTGTATGGTGGTGTCCTATAACTCCAATATCGAAATCACACTCTCCGTCATCCCACATTTTCTTAATTACACGGCTTGGGTCAAGGTTTGAATTGCCTCTTCGCTTGTGTCGAATACTAAGGTGATAAGGAACATCGCCGTGAATAACTTTGAGGTTTAACTCATACGGATGATACAAAACTCCCCTGTCTTGAGCAAGACGCTTTAGTGGGTCATAATCTGTTGCACCGGCAGTCCAAAGGTCGTGATTACCTGCAACAATAGCCATAAGTGATGTTGGAGTCATGTTAATGTAGTGTTCACATAACTGCCACTGGATAGAAGGCGGAATTGGTGCTTTCATTGCAGGTCGTGGCTTGTCAATCATAAAGTTATCAATGTAGTCGCCTGCGTGTATAACATAACAATCGGGGTGTCCTTCAATTACTTCTGTGTCACGGCGTAGTCTTTCATGGTCGCAAAAAGGATTACCTATGTGTTGGTCACTTTGAAATGCAATTCCAATGTATCGTTGCTTAGACTTCATGTGAAAAACTGCCCAACGAGCATCTTCATTTGCAAGAATTGCCGCTTTTGAGCGTTCTTCTATAACATTCCATAGATTTTCACCTGTCGATGCAGACTTTTTCAAATGTTCAACAATAAAATGCGGTGTTTCTGTTTGTTTGACTGCTTTACGCTCATACGCACGCCTAACTCTATTATCCCAACCAGTCTTTGATATTTCGGGAAAACGCTTTGCCATAATCATTGCTAACTGATTCATGTTGCCGTCAAACTCCATTGGTATTTCTGCATTGTAGTCAACCACTTCAATACTTGGAAAAATGTCGGGTTCATGTTGTTTTAACATACGCAAACGCCAACGGTGCGATTCTGCTTCTATTTCGGGCATAATATTCGCCATGTGTCTTGAAAACTTAGCCATATTACCATCATAATGTTCTATCTCTTTTCGGACTGTATTAGTATAGTCGTCATCACTGCTCATGTTCTGTCCTTGTTTATATTAACACTTAAAGGCTTGCTTTAATTAATTCTTTTTACCACATAGAAAGAAATAGGAAAAAATAAATCGTTGCACTAAAAGCCTAATGTGTTAATTCTTTTATTTGTTCTTATATGTTTAGAATAAAAGGCGCATTATTCTGTAAGAATAATTTTTACATACCTTAAGAGGAAATAAAACAATAAAGGGAAATCGTGATACTCAAGCCCATTTATTCTTTCTTAATTTTTTCTTTCGCCTTGAAAGAATAAACCAACCAACCAAAATCCACCATATTACTTCAATAACTATCAAAGCAATGCCACCCTTTGTTATAATCTCCGCAATATCCATAAATCATACAGTCCTTGTCTGACTTTTTATTGTTTTTCGGGCATACCTTGATAAAGCAAGCATTCATAACACACAACATGGCTCGGATTCCTTTCTTTGGTGAAATCGGAAAAAAGAAGCAAACCGATGAACCGAAACCCATTATCTTCACAAATGATGAAATGAGATACAATGTCGGACACCGTTCTCCGTTTCAAATGATTGCAGGTTTAAGCGATATTGTTCAAGAAACAAATAAGTTAAGAGATGACTCAAATTTTAACAATGATTTTTATTTATTTGACGAAATGCTTAAACTTGACCCCGAATTGAACGGCGCAGTGCGTGCAGTGTCTTTAACTGCAAATAACTACAACATAAATTGGCGTTCTGCAAAAAACTCTCGCATACGCAACGCCCTACAAGCCTTGATTAATAATATTGACTTTGATGACATACTAATCAATTCTATGCGCAACCTTATGGTTTATGGAAATGATGTAAATAAATTGGTTGGAACAAGCCGTGAAGGTATAACTGATGTGCAAAATTTACCCGTTGCGCAAATAACAATACTAGATGATAGAAATAGGACTGCGACGGCAGATGAAAATACCCCAGTTATTAGTGCGCAGAAATATTTTTTGCGTGAAGGTGAAACAACCATGCAAGAATTTCCCGCAGATGAGGTTCTTCATGTACGCATGGATTACAGAAGCAATTGGTTCACAGACAATGAAAACCGAGTTACCTATGGTATTTGGGGTGCTTCTCGATTTACTGCTTTAAAACAGGCTATCCGAGCAAAATATAACAGTATGAATAACAGAATTGCACTTGAAGATGCAATGACAAAGCAATACATTACAATTGACATGGAAGCAGTTAAACACATACAGAACCCCGATGAGCAAAGAGAGCGTTTGCTTTTCATTATGAATCAAGTTATTAGCACAATGGAGTCATTAAGAGGCGACCAAGTGCCTATTTTCCCCGACTATGTAAAAATACAACACATAGACCAAAGGACTGCGTTGCCGGACAGTGGCGCATTCCTTGACAATGTTAACGCAGATATTGCCGCAGTTTTGCAAGTACCAAGAACCGCCGCAGGTCAAGAGAAGGGTAGCACTTTTGCGGCATCATATACTGCAAACCTTTGGGCAAGCAATGCTATTCGACGCATACAAAGCATATTGCGACAGTCTGTAATGGAATTATTTTCTGCGCATTTAGATTTGTTAAAGATAAATCATGTAAAAACAGACTTGCCGGACTTAATCTTTGAACCTGTTGATGAAGAAACACGACTTGACAAAATGCGCAGGGCAACATTAGGTTATTCTAACGGAGTCCTTTCGCTAAATCAATCACTTGAAATCGTAGCATTGCCTATTGAAGAGGGAGGCGATGTGCGCAAAGATGCACCAGTAAGCACCGAAACACCCGACGAAGAACCCGTCGAAGAACGAGATGAAGATGACGACATGCCAAGAGAAGGTGAAATGTAGTGTCAGATAATGTTTTGGAGTTTAGAGTCGAAAATCTTGAAGAAGATGTAAAAGACTTAAAAAGCCTTTCTGCGCAAATAGTAAAGGCGCAAACCAAAACAGATGCAAGACTTGCCGGACTTGAAGGTGAGTTACGAATCCAAAATGAAGTTTTGCAACAAGGCTTCGATTTATTGAAAAAAGTCATAATGACAGGTATTGGGGTAATTAGTGTTGTAATAACTGGTTCTTCTGTAATGATTTAACAATATTATTAAAAAACATAACGATACTCGCTTAAACATGGGTAGCGGTAAAGCAACATCTTTTAATGACCGAATGATTAAGCGGACAGTCATACCCGCAATCTATCTTTGGCTTCTTGCTTGTGGCTCAGTAGTGGCTATGGGTATATGGAAACCCGATGTAGTTCTTGATAATCTTGACGGATTTATTGCTCTTATAGCAATTATTGGCGGTACTGCCGCACCTGCACTTAATACTGTTTTGCGTATGTGGGAATCGGAACAATCCCAAGAAGTCGAAAACATTCCTACTGAGTTAAAACACAAAAGAGAAATGTTGTCAGAAACGGAAAAACATAAGATGGAATTAGAAAAAATTGCTCAAGAACATCAACAAAAGATTCAAACACTTGAACAAGCACATCAGCATACCATTTGTGATAAGCCTAAAAAGAAAGGGGCATGATTAAATGCCCGAACTGGAAGCAATTACTAATATGAATCCTATTGCTAAAATGGAAGATTATTTGTTTAGAACTCCCGAAGGCGCACGCAAAAAATCAAAAGAAATAGGTTTTGATGGTGAAATCCATGAATCAACACTTGCAGACGGCACTAAGTTGTATTCCCCTGCAAAAACAGAAGATGAGTTCATTAAGTGGTATCGAAAGAATGACCCCGATGCAGAAGAAGAGTTAAGCGCATTACAGTATGGAAAACCGGGAAAGAATGACCCACGAAAGACACCTGCTAAACCAAGTGAGCGCAGAAAAGGCTCAAAGAAAAATAAACCGGGTTCTGCTAAAAAACCAAATAAAGGAATCAAAGTTAGTAAAGAAACCGAAGCCCGTCTGCGCAAAATGATGACGGAACATAACAAAAAGGTTGCAAAAAAAGGTAAAGGCTCAAAAGCAAGCATGGGTCGCCTAAAGTCTGTATATCGAAGAGGCGCAGGCGCATTTTCTCGTTCACACGCACCCAATATGTCAAGAGGCGGTTGGGGTATTGCAAGAGTTAAAGCATTCTTGTATTTGTTGCGTAATGGCAGACCAAGCAACCCAAACTACAAACAAGACAATGATTTACTCCCTCAATCACACCCAAGAGCAAGTATTGATGAAGATTATGAAGATTGGGATAATGAAGTGTTTGAAGGCGCAGAATATCAAGGGCGCAAAGTTAAACTTAACAAACCGTTCCGAACACCTAAAGAAAAGAAAAAGTTTGCAGTGTATGTTCAAAACCCCGCAGGCAAAGTAGTTATTGTTAGATTTGGCGACCCTAACATGGAAATTAAGCGTGACGACCCAAAAAGGCGCAAAGCATTCCGTGATAGACATAGTTGTGATGAAAAGAAAGATAAGACTACTCCGGGTTATTGGTCTTGTAAAATGTGGGAAAGAGGAAAGTCTGTCACAGATTATACCAGTAGCGAGTTTAATAAAACAGACGATATGATGGAAACAGTCATGGGCGGTTGCGGTTGCGGTTGTAGCGGTGATTCTGTTGAA
>Ga0181388_1000004_pt1 | contig 57944 bp, 53 predicted proteins | sample 11SPOviralmetaG_FD_130120 | JGI IMG/M metagenome (GOLD analysis project Ga0181388, IMG submission 130120) | Marine viral communities from the oligotrophic San Pedro Time Series (SPOT) site, San Pedro Channel, CA, USA - 11 SPOT_SRF_2010-05-17 | ecosystem: Environmental > Aquatic > Marine > Strait...
GATTGGTATGATATGTCAATGGTATCGAATCGATTAAGGCAGACTTATGTGAATGGGTTTTTAGATGTTTCGAATATTTTTACTGCGAGACAGGACGCTAATATTGTTGGCACGATACGTCAATCTGAAGAAGGTATGTTCGATGCTCCTAGTTATGTAGGCACAAATGTGGATAGTTTGACTGTGAATGAGAACTTTACATTAGACCCTGATTGTGTTTTCACGTTCAATAGCAATGATATTAGCAATACTGGTGTGTTTAATAACGATGGAAGTCTTAATAATACTGGAAGTCTCAATAATACTGGTAGTTTCAATAACGATGGAAGTTTCAATAATACTGGTGATCTCAGCAATGTTGGAGTTTTCAATAACGATGGCAGTTTCAATAATACTGGTACTTTTACAAACAATGGCTCTATGGTAATAACTGAAGGAACACTTTATAGTGATGTAACATTTATTGGAAGCGGTGATATTAGCAATGTAGGTAATTTTTACAATGCCGGTGATCTCAGCAATGTAGGAAGTTTTAACAATGATGGAAGTTTTAACAATACTGGCGACATTATTAACAATGGTAGAATCATTAATAATGGTACACTTGAAATCACTGACAATGTCTTGTATACCGATGTTAGTTTTGCTGGCACTAGCGACCTTAGTTTGAACGGATTCATTAATTTAAACGGAAATATGACGATAGGCACACTTGTCAACAGCCCTACGCTGAAGATTGAGAATGGCAATGTCGGTATTGGGACTACGACTCCAGGGTATCTATTAGATATATTTGAAAACACAGGTTATACAGAGAATTCCATACGTTATTCGGCCAGTGGGATAGCAAATACAACAAGCAAATCATATATGAGACTTGAACGAGCAAATTATGGTGGCGCGGTAGGTGGATATTTAGAGCAAGGTGTCGGTTCAGGTATAGTGTTAGGAACAGTCTCCAATGGTACTATTACCGACCAAATGACTATTAAAAGCAATGGCAATGTCGGCATTGGGACTACGAGTCCTGGTTCAAAATTACATATAAAGGATGGATCAATTTGTGTAGAAAGAACATTTGATCCAGGCAATGACAATGGTGAGGCTGGACTGGTGTTTAAAGAAAGTGGATATAATAATTGTTTTTATATGGCATATGATGCAGGAGGGGTTGCTGGTACTGATAACGAACATCTCACATTTTACAATCATGGATCAAGTGGTGCTAACCCAACCGCAGGTACTGGTACTCAAATAGTGAGAATGTTTGGAAACGGCAATGTAAGGTTGAATGGAGCTTATGGAAAGGTAACAAGTAATAATAGTGTGTCTGGTTGGACATCTGGTGGTTACGGAACCGCTGCGATGCGTTGGCAATGTATTGGTTCAAACAGCGTCAATGCAAGTAGATACTGGGATTTACAAATGTGGAGGGCAGGACACTTTTATTTTTCCTATAACAACGGTCATAGAGGATATGTATCTAACGGTGGTAGTAACGCCAAAATGAATTTTACAGGACAACATAGATCCTATATTGAAGAAATTCCTTTTTCGGAAGGAGACCAGTATATCGGTTTAATTGCTTGTGCGAATAATAATACTTACATTAATTTAGAAGATGAACCTACATATGGAAGAGACGCAATTACAATAAATGAATCATTGCCATTAGTTTCATTGTGTAGAAAAGAAAAAGATAAATCATGTTTTGGTGTTATTAGTCAAGTAGAAGATAATAATGAAACACAAAGAGAATACTCTCTTGGAACGTTTGTAAGTTTATTTGGTAAGCAATATGGAGATAATCGTTTTTATATAAACTCGGTGGGAGAAGGAGCGTTATGGGTATCCAATAAAAATGGCGAGTTAGAAAGTGGAGATTATATAACGACCGCGTCAATTCCAGGATACGGTGAAAAACAAGATGATGATATTCTTCATAATTATACCGTGGCAAAAATAACGATGGATTGTGATTTTAACCCACAACCCAAAGAGAAAAAACGTATTCTTCGCAGAACAGTTGAATTTACATTTGATATGTCTAGCAATAACTATTATGACGTTTCTGGAAATGTTAACATCTTTACAAAACCGACATTTGATGGGGATAACAATAATAAAACGCCTGAATATAAAAACCCTCTTTATAGTATCAATGTAGACAGTTCCTATAATCTGGTTGATGCTAAACAAAATGTATTAGATGCCAACGGAGAAATCCAATGGGAAGATACAACAGAACAAGAACTACCATATGATATCCGCCATTTGGACCCGAGTGGAAATATTCTCACCGAAGAAGAATATAACACAAAGATAGCAGCCAGTGAGGAAGCCTATATAGCAGCCTTCGTGGGTTGTACGTATCATTGTGGATAAATAAATGCTATTATAAAATAATTTTCAATATACACAATTATTTTATATATTCAGGATACAGCGACATGGTTTTTATTTTCTCCCTACTTTTTTGGTAATCCTTTTCCAAGGTATGAATATCAATGCTCGGACGAACATTATTCAATTCATCGAATAATCGATGATTTTCCTTATTTATTTTATCAATATCCATTTTATGAGAAACAAATGCCAGCTGTTTTTTCAATCGTAATTGCCTAACAACAGCCATATGTTGACGACAATCAATACACGACTCTGTTTGATACAACCGCAATAGCATTTCACTATTTTCTTTCTCTATTTTCCGTTTGTTTGCGTTATGCTCTATTCTATACTTGGGAATAGGTTTCAATGAGGGCTTGTAATGTGAGTCAACCGACGGCTTCATTTCTTCTACACGTCTCACATGCTGGTCGTACATAATCTTATTATATCCTGTTCTTTCATTACGTTGTCTAATAATTGGCACCATTTATAGTAACATTAGATTTTATTTTAAATGGATTATTGAATTCATGGTAAGAGGTCTAGAATCATCCAGTTTTTGAAAAAAAAAAGTCGATGAAAATTTGGAAAAAGGACATTTTTAAAAATGTCCAAAATGAAAATATTAGAAAAGTTTTTATTTTGCAAAATCTCGATTTTTCGGTTTCACTAATAAATGCTGTAAATACAAAAAAAATAATTTTCATTTGTTACCGTAATTATTTTTTTTGTAAATTCTGTTTTTACTATTTAGGAGATTTTTCTGTTTCCTTATAATAAGAATATGGAAGCAAAAAAATCTCTAAAAATCTCCAAACCTTTTTTTTGTGAAAAGTGTAACTATAGATGCTCTAAACAAAGTGAGTTTACGAAACATTTATTGACTCGTAAACATAACAAGGAAGCAAATGGAAACAAAAAAATCTCCAAATACACTTGTGAAAATTGTCAAAAAGAATACCTTAGTCGCGGCAGTTTATGGAAACATAAAAAGACATGCGATGAATATTCAAAGAATGAAGTAAGAGAAACTGATACAAAACACGGATTTCCCGACATGTCTAACATGATGTCGCCAGATATGATAATGTCATTGTTGACACAGAATCAAGAACTAATAATGTCGAATCATGAATTCAAGGAGCTAATGGTAGAACAGTCTAAGCAGTTATTCGAACAGCAAGAGGAGAACAAAGTGCTTCAAAATAAATTATTAGAAGCTGTTAAGGAGGGAAAACATATAACGAATAATACGAATTGTAATAATACAAACAAATTCAACCTGAATTTTTTCTTGAACGAACAATGTAAAGATGCGATGAATATATCTGATTTCATTGACACTATGGTATTATCAGTGGAAGACTTGAAAAACACTGGGAAACTCGGATACATAGATGGAATCACAAAGATATTCGCGGATAAATTAAGAGAATTAGATACATATAATCGTCCGATGCATTGTACTGACCTGAAGCGAGAGACTCTTTATATCAAGAACAACAACGAATGGTCGAAGGAAACTGAAGATAAACAAAAAATGAAAACGGCAATCGAGTGTGTGGCAAATAAAAACTTGAATAATCTAAACCATTGGAAAGAGGACAATCCAAATCATGTAATTATGGATTCTAACGAAGACAAAGAATTCGTGGAAATAATGACGAATTCTTTGGGAGGGATGGGTTCAGACAGAGAGAAAAACAAACAAAAAATAATTAAGAATGTATTAAAAGAAGTGATAGTGGATAAATAATAACGCGTATTTACGGGTTATTATTTTACTCATGTAAAGGATTGCTAGTGGAAGCATATTTTTAGCTGTTAAAAAAATAACGTAAAAATATTAATTATGCGATGGTAACCGGAAATTACATAAATTGTTTCGTTTCGAGCTGTTTAAAATCACGGTCAATTTGTCTAGGTCGCTCCATAGGTTCAACCAATGTACTTTGATCTTTACAATAATTCAAGTAACCAATTGCCTCACCGTGGACGCTAGGAATACAATAATCTAACACCATTTTATTCAGCCGTTCTACTTGTTGTGTAATATTATCTTCACGGTGTTCGGCGTACTGTAAATAAGTACTTCTCATAACGATTTTCAGCGTATCGATATTTTGAGGTGCGACGAGGATTTTATTATTAGACATTTTATAAACACCGGCACGAAGACCGTTTTGAATGATTTGTATATTTTCAGCAGAGAAGAATACCTGTGCGAGAACATTAGATTCTAAGTTACCTCCAAGGGCTTCACGATATTCGGTAGTTTTATTTTTAATTGCCACTTTTTCAAACATTTTGAATTTTTCTTCAGGAGAGGGTTCCTGAATAATATTGATTCGTCCATTCATAACTTGTTCGCCGAGAATCTTGTTACTCTGATTATAATTATTGGTATTCAAAATGGAATGATTCATTTCACTGTATATTCTCTATACAGAAATAAAATAGGTTTATTAGATGCTAAATATATTTAGCGTGTATAAAAAATGTAAAGTAATTATATAATGGACCGCTTTTATTCAATAGTATTATTAATAGCAGTAATCACTTTAATCATCATATTAACATACATTGGCCTTTTAATGAATTATCAAAAAGAAAACACGACTACCGTTTTTCCTCCTCGCCAAGCAACATGTCCCGATTATTGGGATTTGGCCGAAGACCAAGAATTATCTTGTAAAATACCACGTCAAGAATACTCCAATGAGTACGATTGTCAAGCATATGTAGATCGCTATCCTGACATTCATGAAGAAATAGGAGGTTCTGATTGTACTAATACCAATGTAGCGGATAATGCCAAAAATCATTGGAAATACAAAGGGAATGTAGAAGGTCGTACTCCCGGCAAGTTGTTACAACATCCTAATTCTGGAACCATTTACAATAGTGAAAATAAAGTTCAATTAAATGCCTCTAATACTCCCGGTTATAATTTTGTAGATTATTCGATCGATTTTAATGACAAAGGTTGGATGATGAAAGGAACCGAAATATGTAGCAAGAAACAATGGGCGAATACAAATGGCATTGTCTGGGATGGTGTAACGAATTATAACGACTGTTAGAGTTATAACGACTGTTAGAGTTATAACGACTGTTAGAGTTAGAACGACTGTTAGAGTTAGAAGAGCCTTATTATATCTTTATTAGATGATAAGATATAATAATTTATACGTTGTATTTGATAACGCGTTGTCCTGTTTTAGAACCTTCGTCTATGTTGCCAGTGAAATACTCTTTTTGTATTAATATATTCATAGGTTTTGAATATTCCATTTCAGTGAGTACATATTTCAAATCACGTATTTGTTTTTCAAGTGAATTTAATTCTGTCATCTGATATTCTGTTGCCAAAGACAGCAATTCTTTGTTGTTTGTTTCTCTATACTCTTGTAATAGTGACTTAAATTTTTGTATTTTTTCCTTGAATTCAAATTCTAATTTCTGAAGTCTTTCTTTCTTGTGGTCGTTATTGTATATTTCATTGTATTGATTCAAATAATCTTTAAAAATGCTACTGGTATCGTTATAGGAAGTCAATTCTTTTTTGAATATGTCAATGGAAGCGTCTTCACTAACATAGTTAAAAAGGGCATCTAATTTATGACGAATAATAGAATCCTTCAATACTTGTGTATCATCTTTATACAAAGCATACATTTCATCAATGCTGGCAATTTGACCTGTCTGAATTTCAATATTTAATTCACAAGGGGATCCTTCAACGCCGCAAACTGCGTAATGTGTATAATCTTCGTATTTAAATATAGTACCACCCGGCCGTTTACATTTTAAACATTTGGGGTTCATGGCAGCGATTCGTTTCTTAGCTTCTTTTTTACTATATTTTTGAAATATCAGGAGTTTTGCCTCATAAATAGCGTCTTCATACTTTTTTTTCAATTGAAAATATTTGTGTAAGTACTTACTATAGTCGTTCAGTCGTTCTTTGTCTGTGTCTGTTTCTTCAAAGTCGTCCATATTAGGAACAACAGAGTTTTGGAATGTAATTGACGGATTTCCATCCATATTAAAGTCCTCTACACCTTCGCCCAGGTTCTCGACGATATTGATTTTATTATTAGAAATATTAATTTTTTTCAGATTCGTCAGACCATCAAAGTCTAATTTTACAATCTCGTTTGTATTACAATCTAACTCGATGAGGGTTGCTGGGAAACCATCTAACGCGGTTATTTTATTATTCGCAATATTCAGTTTTTCTAAATTTTTCAAATTAGAAATGTCTATTTTTGTCAAATAATTGAAAGAAACGTTGAGATCAACAAGTGACTCGGGGAGAGTATCTATTTTTTTCAACAATTGCCCTTGTAGAGAAATAGATTTCAACCTGGATGGCAAATTGACAATAGAAGTCACTTTTCCTTCTGATAAGACAATTTCATCCACAAAAGCAAACCCGGTTTTTTTTAAAACGTCAAAGTCCAACTCACCATATAGTGGCTCATTGATAATCAGTTCCGATACTTGTTTGTTGGTATTATCCAGCAATGTTTCTAGAGTTTCTTGTGCGGTATTGTTATTAGACAAGATTTCTTGTATTTCGTCGTCAATAATATTCATTACGCTAGTATATAATGGGTAAATATTTATTCTATACTAACACAGTCGTCTAAAATGGTTATGTTAATTAAAAGTGTTCTAAATCTGGCAATGCGGTAATTCTGTCTAGGTTCTCGTTCTTCTGTGCGACTTCCTGTTTATAATATCTAACTTTTGACAAGACATATTGTTGATCCTGAACCAATTTCTGTTGTTTTTCGTGATCGCTTAATTTATATGCGTTGCATCGATATAATGCGTACCCAAATATACATACAAAAACCAATACGATAGTGGTATTTAAAAAATAGTAATATAGAGATACTCTTGTGCTATGACATGTATTTAATGTATTATTCATATAATTATGAAACATAGGGTCAACTAAATAAGGTCGGTTCATAATACAAATAAACTAGTATATAATTTATTTGTATAGAATTATAGTTAGACATACGCTAAATAATAAAGGACAGCAATATATGAAAAAACGCCCAATATAATCGAGACAAGCCAAATCGGTATGACGGTTTTATGTCTATACCCTACACCAAATTGACGGAAACTCCCATCAGTATCATATAATAATAATGGTTTTACGCTGTGAATAATCGAAAAAAGTATTAAGAACAGTGAAACAGCAACGGTTAACTTATGGAAACGAACAAAAGTTTTCAATGTAGACATATTTTTTAACTTAATATAGAATTATAAAATATGTTGGCAAAAAAATATATATTTGTATTTGTATTTGTATTATTTATTCTTCAGGGAAATCGTCTTGGTCTCTTTCTTCGGGATAAGCATCTCCATCATCGTAATTACTAGGCAAGTGAGAAATATCTACTCCGCCTCTTTCAAAACCAGTATCTAATAGTTGATCGAGTTGGTCCAAATCATTCACTTCGATCGTTTCACTATCGTTTGTTACTTGTTCGGTAACCGGTTCATCAATGAAAAACCCACGTTTTTCACGTTCTTTATCATAGACATTTCGATCATAAACAAAGACCGATTTTTGTTGTCCTACATTCCAATCACCTAATTTGTAACGTTTGAAACTGTCTTCTATCTTACGCTCTTCGATAGTCATTTTACCTAAATAGTCAATCATTCCACGTTTTTCTTTTTCACGCACACGATTTGCCCCTTTGATAATATCTTCGTACGAAACATTTACTAATTTCTTATTTTTGGTTTCGATAGTTAACAAAGTAACCAGAATCTTTTTGATTTTATCCGAAAGCAACGTCTTGTCGCCAATTGTAATATTCAATTCCACAAGCTCGTTATTCGATTCTATATTTTTCTCATCAATTTCGTTTGATAACGAAATCAAATTTGTAGACGGATTTGCGTTATCTTGGTTCTCTGTTTTGCGAATCATTTTGTTTTTTTGTAAATCAGTGTGTATCATTTCGGAGTTATTCGTTATATCAATATAATTCGTAATACAAGACAACAGACAGTATTTATGTAAAGCGATTAATACATCTTTATTGAAGGCTGAATGGTAATGGACGGGTTTATTATTTTCACACATTTTTATAATTTCACTCCGAATGGGGATATTTTCCACAAAATTAGCAATTTCGCGCAAAGTGGGCTCAAATTCAATCATTAGTTCCTTAAGGATAGGGTCATTGAAATAAGAACGAATATCTTCATTGTATTTATTTATAATTTCATCTAAATCGCCCACATGTTGCGTAGATAGTTTCCATATATTCCTCGCCGAGTTAAACCCACTGTGAAAACCATCACTATTTACAAACGAATTCGGATATATTTTTGTCATATTATAAATAGCATTTCGTATGAACTGACTAATTGTTTTTAGTTCATCTTCTTTACCAATGGACCAGTATTCTACTTCACTTAAAAAGGAACCTATGTATTTTACATTGGCATCGCCTAATTTGTGGTCGTTTGAAATATCACGTTTCAATGAAAGGTGTTTCTCAATATCAGCGTACATAGTTTTGTTAGATGTGTATAAATATTTTTCTAGTTGTTTCAACTCATCTGACATTTCAGCCGTCATTTTCTTTGGCTCATATGCCTCTAATGATTTTTTCAATAATGTAAAAAACGCTGTAGGAAACGCCAAACTTTCATTATCTTCCAAATGAGTTATAATTGCCTTGAAATTATCAACTTGATCGAATATTTCGTTGTCTTCTATATCAATAATGTTGTCTTTATACACGGCGTCCATGACATGAGTTAGATGACTTTGGTTATATTTATTCCCATTTTTCTTGATGTATGCTATTTTTTCTTGGATATTCCCGCGTTTATTATAGTCAGCCGGTTTCTCCGAGCATACGCCCTTAAATTTCTCAGGAAGAGGTATATCTCTATCATATCCACAGTGTGTTATAATAGCAGAATAGATATTTTCTTCTAAATTTCCACTCTTTACTTGAGGATATACGATATTTGTTGGCTCGTTATGGTATAATAACGGTGCGCTATTCCAATCCTTTATGTTTTGTAACCATTCTTGATTCTTATTTACAGCGTGAAGAATTGGTTTAATGGATTCATCTTTGTTGACAAAGTAAAGTAGTGGTTTGACTTCGTTATCATTACAACAAGCATTTTCTAAGAAAGGGAGATTAGCACTAGTGGTTAAGAGAGCGTCTTGGTCTTTCACACATCGATTAATGGTTTCAATAATGGAATATCCATACATGATGTTTTTGCCTTTTACTACATTTATTCCGTTGAATTGGTCTTTATGACCCCTCTTCATTAGAGTGGCTATTTCACTTCGAAAGTCATTGCTTACATTCTGTATTTGTTTATCTAATTTGAATTTTACAACGGGAGGCATAAAAGTTAACCATTTTTGTATAGCGTGAACTTCCGGAGTAGAATCGATAGGATGCAGAATCATATATTCACGTTTCAACGTATACATTTCTTCTATTTCAGGACGTTCATATGTTTTTTCCATCGTTTTTTCTAAGCGGGTTGTAATGCGGTCTGTGTTATATTTTTTGAGCGAATCCCACGGCTGTATAGAGCTCTTTATCTTAAAGAGAACACACGCCATATATTTTATTCCAGACATGTCTTCTTTTCCTTCCAAAGGATACCCAGTAAACGAACGAACGCAACCTGGAAAAGTTTTACTAGTTTTAAAACTGGGTATGGCGGTTTGAACTGCTACAAAAACAGAGGAAGCAATAATCATAATCAATGTTTCATTCATATATTCTTGATAACTTTGTATTTTCTTGTTTTCTTTTTTGGCAGCTTCAATGCGCTTAGAATATTTTTTCTCAGACATCAAAAATGGAGGTTCATACATTGATGTGGTCTGACGATGTACCATATCCCAAATGGGTTTTTTATCAATATCCATTCTATCGCAAATAGTAGAAAAGACTTTATAAATTGTTTCTGATACGGTATTATCAAATACATATATATTGTCCGTTGTTTCATTTTTCTTCGTTATATTTATCATGACATCACCAATGTCTTTTTCCATAACATTATGCGTTACCATGCGAAATCCAGATTCATCGTATGTATCCTCATTGATAAAATCTAGTTTTCGTAGAACTTGACCGCTGTATTTATCTACAATAGAATCGCCGTCATCGCTCAAAATGCCATGTGAATGACATATTTGCTCTAGTTTGTTGCCATAATCACCACCTGTAACAAACGTGTTAGCAAGTTCAAATAATGACATAGGAAGCAATTTAGTATTAGTATCTTTACAGTATAACCAATTGGGACTTTCATCTAATTGTTCCGACAGTGGATTGCGACAGAACTTTTCTTCAAAATTCACTATGTCAGCTTGTTTCTTGGCGAAATCGTCCTGTGCGTTAATCATGTTAAGCAATTCTAAGTGAGGTGATTGAAGTATTTCATCTGTCTGAGAGTAATTTCCTAACGCATATGCCAAATTATTCGCTTTATACTGTTGCGTTTCGTTTAATGCCAGTAATTTTTTATTATATTTCAGCAAATACACTAATTTTTTTTCTATGCGTCTACTTAATTCTTCTGAACTGACAGCAAACCTGCTTTCAAATTCATTTACCATATTTTTTCGGTGCGTTTCTTGAATTCGTTTTTTAGAGAATTCTTCACTTTCACACTGCTTATTATCATCATTTTTCACACATTGTTCCGTAATGTTACAGAATAGGGTATTTGTATCAATAAATGCTTCGTCATTAATTTCATTATCGCGAACCCATGTGCCTTTCTTGCGTATATAATACATCGTCTTTTTACGTATATCCTGCTCTTCTGAAATTTCTTCTTTTTCTTCTTCAGTCAATTGTTCTAATAATGCTTCGTTATTTAAGGTTGGTTTTAATTCAACAATAGCATAATCGCCTTCACGAACCGGTTTTTTACCAGAGATAAGTATAGTAGAAACTTCATCTGCGTGTTCTTCTTCGATGTCATGTTTATGAATTAAAGATTCATTCAAGAATTTCTTGAAAAGTTCAGGACTGAGTTCTTTTTGTTTTTCTTTATATTTATTTAAAATGGAATAAGGAGTATCATCTAATTCCCCATCATAATACAGTTCATCTACATTGTTATCTGCTTGTAGACTGCCAATAGAGGTATATTTTTTACTCAAGTAACGTTTAGAACAATCAGTCGGTTTGATTTGTTCCATCTTGTCTACATCGTCTAATAACGGCATAGCTAACGCTTCCATCAAATTGGATGGAGTAATAAGAGAAGATAACATAGAAGTAATAATGGTGGAAAATAATTCGTTATTATCCTTGTTGGTGGTGGATTTCAGCATCTCACTTACAGACATTTCTTTAGGTTTACTATCATTGTTCGACAATTTATAATTATCCAAGAACATCTCATTTGCTTCATTATCGCCAGCCAATAATGCGACCAATGTGTTCGGCTTAGTGTTTACAGGGTGTTTCTTTGTTTTCATAGCATAAAACGTCTTTGAATCATTCGCCAATTGTTTCTTTAACTCACTAATTTGTTCTTTAATGAAATACCGTATTTCCATAAATTGTTTGTATGAAATATCAGACGGGTAAATCATAAAAGGTTCAAGTTGTTGAACTACGCTTACAAATGATGTCTTATTCCTGATATATTTTTTCATTAGCCGTATTAGATAGCGCGTTTTTGGGACAATTGCTTCTAAGAATCTAGCATATGTTTCGTTATTATCAATATCCGTATCGTTTATTTCGCTATCTAGTAAGAATTCATTAATTTTGGATAAAAATTGTATTTTACTATCCTTTTCACTTCCTTCATAATCATGTTCCAATGATAAGTCTGAAATAATATTTGGTATAATTCCCTTGTTGGTTTTCAATAACTTATACAAAAGGATATAGTTTGTATGTAATTGAGAACGTTCTAGAATATTTGTTCCGGGCAAATCAACTTTGGAGAATTGGACCACTTCTGAAGGCATCATTAATAGCGACTTCAAACATAAATTATCATTATCTGTCATATTCTCGCGCATATAAATAGCTTTTCCTGACTGCGTAAGCGTTTTGTTAATCTTGGATAAACCCAAATTGTACCTCTGAATAACGTATTTTACCGCTCGTGGATCATTATTCTTAGCATTATGAACGGACGATTTGAATTCCCCTAGATTATCGATCACGGCGTCTATGTCAGTTAAAACCGAACCAGTTGTTATACATCCTGTATGGTCGAGTGGTAGTTCTTTTGCCTTCAAATATTCAGATATGTCGTTGTAATGTTGGGAGTAGTTGTTTACTTCACTAGAATTTTTTGATTTTTTGAATGTTTCCACATCGTTTGCCAATTTATATATGGTTTCGTTAATATTTTCATTCGTTTCTACAACATCTTTCTGATGAGACAAACCATCGCCTTCTTTATTATATATATATCTTCTTGTTGATACAACTGGTATAAGCCATTTCAATCTAGTATCTAGATTTTTTAATCGTTCAACTAGTGGCTTATAATTAGGACCATTTGTTTTTTTATCAATAACATTCTGGTTCTCATCTAATATTGAATAATTCTCGCGTAATTCTTTGAAACGTTCAATGAGAAGATGTATATTATCTAATACATCAGTGGTGCGTTTATAATTTGGAATGGTAGAAAGCAATTCATCCATCATATCATTCACCTGTGCTTCAATGCCGTAACGACGCTCACTTTCAGGGACTTCAATTAATTGTGTTATAGGTTCCAACTTTTCGCCAAATATGATTTCGTTTGCGTCAACGTATAGGTCTTTCAAATTTTCTTTGAATAATTCGTCGCTTACTACGTTTGAAGGAATACTCATAATAGCCTCTCCTTCCTCTGTGTATTCCATTTCAGCTAATTCTTCGTCAGTTAAATCTTTTAGTTCTAAACTAGGGTCTTCTTCTAGCTTATCCTTCATAACAAGCAATGAAGGAGCGGATTTAAGAGTTTCCGGTTTATCACGTATGACAATATTTTCAATGGGAAGGTGCTCTGGAATACCTTGATATCCAAAGTCGAAATAAATGGTATGTATTTCGGGGTAAGTTGTAATTTCGATGCGGTCTTCTTCCAAATTAGTGATCTCACCTGTAATGATTACTGGGATATCTCCTCCAAAATGTACGTTTATCCATTTTCCTGTAACTAAGTCATGTTGCCTAGCGTATCCTTTCTCTTCGCTACGACTAATTAAAAATATGTTTTCGATAGATTCATCTGTAAATGAACCAAATTCGTTAATATTCAATTGGATCTGTTCTTCAGTAGATATATTAATTAAACGGACCTTTGTCTCATCTACATACGTTATTAAACCCGACAATTCATGAATATCCTTGTTAGCAGGGGCCACTAACTGAATAATATCGCCATATTCTAAATTCATAGAGGTACTAGCAACTTCATTTTGTTCCAATTCTGTATCCATTATATTATAGTTTGTATATATTATTCATCTAAATTATATTTATGAATAATGATAAATCGGCATTGTTGCATTCTTAAAATACGCAGATTTTACTAGAAACCATATAAGTAGATGTTTCTATAATAATGAATATGGAGCAAATGTGCGATACGAGCCTCCAACATGTATCTATTGATGTAACATACAAATCCACCATCAATGCGAAGAAGTATACAAATTGTATGAATGGAATAACATATATTATTGTGAATTACGATAAAAAGTTTGTCTGTTATAATGATGAAAATGTACGTAAATATAGGTCTGTTATATTTTCTTTTCCAGGCAGAAAATTATTATCATTTTCACCTATAAAATCGTACCCAAACGAACATTTTATCAAAACCTATTCCGACCGAATAACTGATAATTTGTATATAAATGAAAAGGTAGAGGGGTACATGGTAAACTTATTTTTTGATAAAAGTACCAAAACCTGGGAGTTGGCGACAAAGACAAGCATCGGGGGTCATAATAAAATATACAATAACGGGTATTTTAAAAATGCGTTGAACGGGACTATATACAAACATTTTTGTAGGCTGTTGGGTTATCCCGATACAGCAAATATTAACCACGCAGGATTTCTAGAGGGCTTTTCGAAATCACATTGTTACTCTTTCGTAATACGAAACAAAGAATTCGCTCATTTCGTTAATGAGCCAAATAAAGAAGTGTTTTTAGTATCAGTTTATGAAATAACAGACACTCATGCCAAGTATATTTCACCATTGGAGTACGAGGCATGGAGGATGTTTCAACCATTATTAGGAATGATCCATTTCCCAAAGAGATATCAAGACGTATTAACATCAATTAATACTATCTGTGATATAAAGAACGACATAATGGAATCGAATGAGGTGGGTTACATGATAACAGACGTATCCAACGGGAAAAGAACGAAATTCTATTCATCAATGTATTACATGCATAAACGACAACATAGTTTATATCCAGCACATACTTATAAAACACTATGTCTTAATAAAGTTCACAAAAAGAAAATGTATACAACGATTTTTAAACAAGATAAACAATACATAGACCGTACACATGACCTGTTTATTAATTTTATAGAATACTTACATGTTACATATCTAGATAATTATGTATATCATCGTTGTGTAAAGTGCTCCGAAAAAATAGGACTATTGTTATCTAGAATACATAGCGATCTTTATATATCAAAAGTTCAAAAAAAGCAGTTAGCAAAGGTAACAAAATATAATATCCATGAATATTTATTGAAGCTTGATCCAGTTATTTTATACAATTTTATGATTCAATAAAAATACAATATTACAGAATTTGTATTTTTATATAAATTACATGGAGTTATACATAGCAGACAACTTGCTTAAGTTCTGTATGTACTTGGAACAATGTTCTTTGTTAAGATCGTCCATATTCTTTATTGGGTTTCGGATTTTATCTATTAAAGCAATAATCTCATCAGCTTTGCTAACACCATTTAAATCGTTATTATAATCCTTATTAAAGAAGAAGCTAATGTCTCCGCTGTCAATGACTTCTTTATATGGTGCGTAAACATGAGTATACCAAGATTTGGTTAAAATAGTTGGGTTCATTTTTTTGATTGTTTCAAAAGAAGTGACTGCTTTTGACAATTCGGCATCTTTGGGAAGAATTCTCATTATATCTTCTAAAAATTCGAAGAAATGCTTGTTAAAAGCGCGACTTAACGTAGATTTATCGCTCATTATAGACTACTTAATCAAATAATTTCTAAATCTTTTACGCAAACATTTTGTTTTTATCACTTGCGACGTTCATGTCATCAATGCGTTGCTGCTGTATAGTATCTACAGTTACATCATTAGATACTTTATCTGCCTTGTAATTTTCATCTGGTGTATTAATACTGTGATAACCTCCGTCGGTAGTCACATAATTATACATTTGCCGGTTCCCACCTGTTCCTTTTGCGCTTAATTCATCTGGACTAAGATTATAAAATGTAAATTGTTCGGATATAATGTTTGTCCCTCCGTTTGATTTATTCAATTGGTATGACATAGGTTCTCCATTATCAAGGGTTTGTTGCGATTGTTTATTGATTAATTGTGGATGATAATATTTGACGATATCATCACCTAGAATAATTCGATAATTATCTTTAATAAGTAGAAGCGAAGGTACACTAGATAAATTGGGTGGCATGATTACTTTGCTCCCGCTTTCTAAAAAAATATATGTTTGACCGGTTTGACTATCTTTTTTACGGTTGTCAATATTAATAAAATTAATTTTATCAGCCAATCCTCCTTTTACTAAACTTTGAAGCGTTTTCTGTGAATGTTTACAATGATTACTATAATATAAAATATCCATTCTGGTTTATTTTATATTTTATATCTAATTTTTATACTTTTTTGAAACGAATAATTAAACTGACAAGGCACTATAACACATCGAGTTCAGTAGGCGATTCTGGAAATAAAATATGCCATACCCAAGTGCGACAGAGAACACTTGGAGATAATATTCCACACCATGCTTCTTGCTAAAACCTATCATTAGCGAAGAAATAAGGAAAATGGCAATAAATACAAAGCCAATTACAGAGAGAAAGTAGAAATAAAGACAATAGTCTTTTGAGAGAGGTCCAAACAAAGTGTTGAGAACAGCGTCCTGATTCTTGTTCATTATATTCTATCTATAGAAATTTTTTATGATAATACAACAAAATTATTCTACGGTGACTACTTTCGCCAAATTTCGAGGAGTATCTGGATTAATGTTTTTTTTAATAGCAATATAATACGACAATAATTGTATTGGTATTATTGCCAATAATGAAGAGAATGAGGAATTAGTGTCGACATTGATTTCGTCTACTCCATCTATATCCATTTTTATTTTGGAAGAAGTTATACGTAAAATTCGAGAACCCCGCGAAACAATTTCCTCCGCACAACTATGATTCTTGATATAATATTCGGGAATAGTGTCGATTAAAATAACTGGAAATTCTTCATCCAATAAGGCGAACGGACCGTGTTTTAAAGAACCGGACGAATAAGCTTCGGCATGGATATAGGCCATTTCTTTTATTTTCAAAGAACCCTCCATAGCAATATATTGATCGTTCATTTTCCCTAAAACGAACACATGATCTTTGCTGTGAAAGTAGTTGACTAGTGGTTGTAAAGTAGTATTTGTGCGTTGTAGTGTATTTTTGAAGTGATAAGGTAGATTTTGTAAATCATTAATAATTTGATACCGTTTCTCAAGATTTATCCCTTGGTGTTGCGAGAACCATATAGCGATCAAGGATAGGCATATAACTTGACTTGTGAATGCTTTGGTCGAAGCGACTCCAATTTCTCTACCAGAATTACAATATACACCACAGTTTACTTCGCGAGCAATCATTGAATCCACCACATTTATTACACCCATCGTGATAATATTATTGTCTTTTGCTATCTGAATACATCTATATAAATCACGTGTTTCTCCTGATTGTGATATAAATATAAACATTGTATTCCCTTTATAAGGAATGTCTTTCTCGGTTAACTCCGCACCGTCAATTACTTGAATGCTGTTGAATTTACACAATGTTTTTATATAATCCGCACCGAATAACGCAGAATGAAACGAGGTTCCACAGCCCAATAAAATAATATTTTCAATGTTTAGTAGTTTTCCAGTAAATTGTTCTAGTCCTCCTAGTTTTACTTCACATTGATTTTTTATACGCCCGTTATTGTTAAGACTCTGCAGGATTGTCTTTTCTTGTTCGTATATTTCTTTAATCGTCCAGTGAGGGTATGGATCAGGTGTGGTCTCTTTGTATATATTCTGAACGGTCGCCTTCTGATATATTTGTTTTGTATTTATTGACAATCTACAGTCGTCTCGCTGAATCTCTATAATATCATCTTCGTTGATTGAAATATAATTATCAATTATGCCACAAAATCCGGATTGTTCTGAAGTTATATATACAACATCTTCAGACATTCCAACTAACAATGGTGATCCATTGCGAACCGCATATATCGAATTTGGCTTACTGCGATGAATAATTATAAGACCATAAGTCCCTTCCAGTTCATTAATTGTACTAGATATGGCATTAAATACATCATTGTCGTTATTATAATGATGCTCTAATAGACTAACGATTACTTCCGTGTCAGTCTGTGAATAAAATGTATACCCGACAGACTTCATTTGAGTTTTTAATTGCTGGTAATTCTCAATAATGCCGTTATGAACGATAGAAAATTCGTTATTTTGTGAGATATGTGGATGTGCGTTAATATCGGTCTTCTTTCCATGTGTTGCCCATCGATTGTGTCCGATTCCAATATAATTTGGTTGTTTGTCGATTAATGCCTGGGCGCTGTATAATTTATCAATAGACGTTTCATCGATCGTAGATGAAAATTTCTGTATCTCAATATTGTCTTTCCGCAATAATCCAATTCCCGATGAATCATAACCGCGATTTTGTAATTGTCGCAAGGAATTCAATATTAATGAATAAGTATTAGTAGGTTCAGCAGTTATTATTCCAACTATGCCACACATCTTTATAAAAGTTATTTATGAGACCTTTATATAACTTTTATAGCAACCAAGTTATATAAAATATATTCTATTATTTTATATACAACCTTTGCTATGGATAATTCGGCAATATGGAAAATTATAGACAAGTATTTTGAAAATAATCCTCAAAGTTTAGTAAGACACCATACTGAATCTTATAACGATTTTTTCAAAAATGGTATATTTCAGATTTTCAAAGAAAAAAATCCCATTACAATAAGTACGGTATACGACGAAAATGTCGGTGATTATCGCCATCAATGTAAGATCTATATGGGAGGAAAAAACGGTGATAAAATATATTTTGGAAAGCCAGTAATATACGATGATAATAACGCCCATTATATGTTCCCGAATGAAGCTAGGCTTCGTAATATGACTTATGGCATGACGGTTCATTATGATGTGGAGATAGAATTTACAGATATTATTGATGACAATGTCCCGGCTCGTTTAGTCGGAATAGAGGAAATCCCTGGTGCGGAAGAAATAGAGGTTGAAGAACAGGAAGGAGGAGACCAAGATGGTGGAGCAAAAACTCTTAAACGTAAGAAAAGATTGGCAGCTGAATTGACTACCGAGCAAACCGCTGCCATTAGAGAAATGACCGAAAAGTCTATCAAGGGTAACATTCAAGAACGAAATATGCTATTGGAAAAAGTATATCTTGGACGTTTTCCAGTGATGGTTCAGAGTGATTACTGTGTGTTAAGTGGCTTGCCTAAGGACGTAAGACATACAATGGGTGAATGTAAAAATGATATTGGTGGGTATTTCATCATCGACGGCAAAGAAAAAACAGTGGTTCCTCAAGAAAAATTCGGCGACAATATGCTTTATATTAAGAAAATGACAGACGATAACTATTTGTACTCAGCCGAAATTAGGTCTGTATCTGAAAATGTATCAAAACCTGTTAGAACATTGTCTGTTCGTATACAAGCACCAAATAGCAAATTCACCCAAAACAATATTGTTGTCAATATACCGAATGTACGTAATCCCGTCCCCTTATTCATCGTTTTTCGTGCGTTGGGTATTTTGTCCGATAAAGACATCATCAAAACATGTTTGTTGGATATGGAGAAAAACGAGCATTTATTGAAATATCTAGAACCATCAGTTCACGATGCCGGAAATATATTCTCACAAAGAAACGCACTTGAATATATTCGATTGTTGATAAAAGGAGGAAAGAATAGTTCGATGGCTTCTGTTTTGGAAATAATGAGCGACTATTTTTTGCCACACATTGGAGAACTTAATCATCAAGAAAAAGCTTATTACCTCGGACATATTGTAAAGAAGCTGTTATTAGTGGCAAATGGAGATGAAAAAGAAACCGATCGTGACAATTATAAATACAAACGAGTAGAATTAGTGGGTTCAATGATTAATGACTTATTCCGTGAGTATTATCATATCCAGCAACGTGTTATTTTCAAAGGGTTCGAATATAAGGTGAACTTGAACCGCAATCTCTATGAAAACGATTTATATCGATTGATAATGGAGAACCATAAAAATGTATTCAATGATCGTGAATTAGAAATAGGTTTCAGGAAGGCATTCAAGGGCAATTGGGGAGCATACAGCCATACAAAACGCATAGGTGCGATACAAGATCTAAATAGGTTGTCTTTTTATACTGCTTTGAGTCATTTGAGAAAGACCAACTTGCCGATTGATTCCAGTGCAAAAATAATTGGACCACGATTATTAAACTCCACCCAATGGGGATTCTTTGACCCGATAGATACACCTGATGGTGGCAATATTGGTATCCATAAACATTTATCTATTACTTCTTATGTTACACAAGGTTATTCACGAGAACCTTTGATTGATTTCTTGAAAGAAAAAATCGTTCTGATGTCTTTGACCGACCTTACACCTACCCTTATTTCTCGCATGACAAAAGTATTCATTAATGGATATTGGGGAGGTTGTGTAACAGACCCGATACAATCTGTTGATAAAGTGCGTTTATTCAGACGTAATGGTCTTATTCCTATTTATACGAGTATATCATTTGACATCAAAGATAATACTATTTACATATTTACGGATGCCGGAAGAGTATGTCGTCCTATATTTTATAAAGATGACGACACTGGAAAAATGTCGTTCGATAATCCTACATTTCAAAAATCCCTTGAAAGTGGTAATATTAATTGGACTCAGATGACAACTGGGTTCAACGAAAAATCGGACAAGTCGTTTGATCCAAACAATTATAAAATGTATTCTCTTAGTGAGTTATACCAAGGTATGGATGAAAAATGTGAACCAGCAAGATTCAAGCGGTTTGTTGAGAATAAAGCAGTTATTGATTATATTGATACAAATGAAACTGAAAATGCTTACATCGCACTGAATACAGAGGCATATGAGAGCGATAAGAGTAACAGGTTTACACATATGGAAATTCACGAATCGTTGATTTTTGGTGTCATGTGTAATTTAATCAATTATCCTGAAAATAACCCAGCCACGAGAAATTCATTTTCTTGCGGGCAAAGCAAACAAGCCTGTTCTATGTATCATACAAATCATCAAGTGCGTATGGATAAAACGGCGGTTGTTTTGAATTCAGGACAAGTTCCATTGGTAAAATCCAGATTCCTTCAATATATCAATAACGAAGAGAACCCTTATGGTGAGAATACAATTGTAGCGATTATGTGTTATACAGGTTACAATGTAGAAGACGCCATCTTAATAAACGAAGGAGCTCTTAAGAGAGGTTTATTCAGGACTACTTATTACACAACATATGAGACACATGAGGAAAAAAGCAAACAGGGTGATAATGTTACTCAAAAGAAGTTCGTCAATATTGAAACAGAACAATCCGTAGTGGGGACGAAACCTGGATATGATTACAGTAAATTAGACCAATATGGATTAATTCAAGAGAATACACCCATTAACGATAAGACTGTATTGATTGGTTCCGCTTCTGTTGATACTGAAAGTGATAGACTTATAGATAGTTCTAAAACAGCAAAGAAAGGACAGCTTGGTATAGTTGATAAAACTTTTATCACTGATGATGAAGAAGGAAGACGCATTGCGAAAGTAAGAATTCGCGAAGAAAGGATCCCGAACATTGGCGATAAGATGGCTTCTAGAGCCGGACAGAAAGGAACGGTTGGATTAGTTGTCCCTGAATGTGATATGCCTTTTACAAAAGAAGGAGTACGTCCCGATATTATCATTAATCCACATGCGATTCCGTCCCGAATGACTATAGGTCATTTGGTAGAATGTATTACTGGAAAAGCGTCTTGTATTCAAGGTAGTTTCACCGATTGTACGGCCTTTAATAATAAAGGTTCGAAAGTCGGCGTATTTGGAGAATTGTTGACAAACATGGGTTATCATTCAAGTGGAAACGAATTATTATATAATGGAATGACTGGAGAGCAACTTGAGAGTGAAATTTTCATGGGTCCAAATTACTATATGCGGTTGAAACATATGGTAAAAGATAAAATCAATTATCGCGCTCTTGGTCCGAGAACCGCTCTTACAAAACAACCTGTTTCTGGAAGAGCTAACGATGGTGGTCTTCGTATTGGCGAGATGGAACGCGACTCTGTAATATCACATGGTGCGTGTGAATTTTTGAAAGAATCCATGATGGAGAGAGGCGATAAGTATTACTTAGCAATTTGTAATACAACTGGAATGATTGCGGCATATAATCCATCAAAGAACGTGTTTATCAGTCCAATGGCTGATGGACCCCTTAAATTTACCGGTTCAATGGACGGCAAAGAAATGCATCTACAAAATGTTAGCAAGTATGGAAGGAACTTCAGTATTATTTGCGTCCCTTACTCATTTAAATTATTAATGCAAGAGTTACAAGTAGCAAATATCCAGATGCGTTTAATTACCGAAGACAATATCGAACAATTAGAAAACATGACATTTTCTAGAAATATCGAGAAATTGACTGATTATAAAAACCCAACACTTGATACAACAATCAATATGATAAATAGAGATATTGAGAACAAGATCCGTCAAGCTGTGAAACCACCCCTAGCAATGGATGATAGTGAGAGTCCAGAGTATCAACCTGAAACGCCTGATATGCCTCCACCCGACAGCCCAGAGTATCATCCTGAAACCCCGGATATGCCTCCATCAGACAGTTCCTCGTATCATCCAGCATCAACGCCAGAATCACCTCAATATCAAGTTGGTACACCTGAGTTTGAACCGAGAACACCGGATACGCCTCCAGGAACGCCCGATTTTGGTCCAGAAATACGCATGAAAGGTCAATTTATTGACACACCTTCCCCGGGTGAAACTATTCCACCACCTCCACCCATGGAAGGAAGTGATCTTATAGACAGAGGCAATGAATTTAATATTGGCGAAGAAGTCCACTATAGAGGTGATGAAATTCCTGAGCGCAAATGGACGATAACTTATAAAAAAGATGAATTTATGAAGATAGAGACCGCACAACCTAGCATGGGTGACATGGATACAACACAAATGGTTACTGCTATGGATATATATAAGCTAAGTGATTTCAACCCGGTTAATTCACAACCGTCCAATATGAATGGACCCAATATGAATGGACCCAATATGAATGGAAATCAACAAGGTGGAACCACGCAAAACTTTCATATAGCACCCACATATGTTATGAATGGTGCAACTACAAATGATAATATTCTCCCGACTGTCTCAAGTGAAATGCCTCAACCAGCACCAGTCCAAAAGACTGGTGCCCCCAGTGAAGAAACATCATCCGAAGAAAAAACACAAGGAGGCGGTGGGTTACTGTCTAAGGCATTAGACTTTGGCAATTTTATTATAAAGAAGACTGGGTAAATACAAAATTGAATTTATTATAAATAGAAAAATTAATAAAAAGTTTCCTTTCTATTTATATACAAATGAGCGTAAACAATAAGATTTTGAAGTTATACAAGTCACGTCTGAACTTACTTAATCAGCTAGAATATTTGGGATATGACATCAATCAATTCATTGATTTCAGCAACAAAGAGATCGACGCCATGTATTCTAGTGATTCTCTTAATATGCTATTGACAAACCCCGAAACCGATAAAAAAGTATATGTAGAATATTTCTCTCAAGGAGGAGACAAAAAAACGACTTCTTTCAATAAAAAACATTTAGATGATTTAGTGGATAGACGGTTTGAGATTGATAACGTTATCGACAAGAAGGATACGTTGATTGTTGTCGTAGATGATGAACCAAATGAAGGACTAGTCATGCGTATGAAACAAGTATACGAACAAGAAGGAATATTCGTAGTAGTACATAATATTGCCCGCCTTCAATACAATATTTTCGAACATAATTTGGTACCAAAGGGGAACGCACTAAGCAAAGAAGACTCTGTTAATATGATGAAAAAATATAATTTGAAAAATAACAATCAACTGCCTGAAATATCGCGATTTGATCCCCAGGCATTGGCACTGTGTCTACGACCAAATGAAATTTGCGAATTTGATCGCAAGAGTCTAACCGCGGTTTCTACAAAATATTATCGCATTTGTGTTAACTAATAAAAGAAAATCATATTATATTATATAAATGGAAGATCCCGCAATAATTGGATATAGCAAAAATGACTATTTTTATATCAGAGCAAAGGAAAGTGGTTTTATGCCAACCGATAAAGAATGTGTTGACATAGAGAGGAATGATGAAGGTTTTGATTACGAAAACATTTGTAGAATTGACAATGAGATAAATAGAGAGCGGTTTGACAAAGGAGACAATGCGATCAAATGTATTAACAAAGAATTGTGTCTTAATAAGACAAACGCTACCGTTCTGAAAAAATTAAAAAACCAGAATAGTGGTTCTTATGGTAATTATGAAGATACTAATGACCGTGTAGAATATACTTTATTAAACACTATCAATTTAGGAGTAGGAATAGGATTGCTGGGCTATTTGATTTATAAAAACACAACAAATGTTTTTTCATAATATTCGAATTATATAGTATTACCATATACTATATGAGTTCTGAAAAAATAGACAAAAGTAAAGAATTATTCGACGAAATAAATAAATTCAATAAAGAATACATCAAATACGTTGATTGTAAGGAGAAGGATATGATGACTTGTAGTGGCAATGAATATGATAATATGATGGAAATTTATAATAATATATCTGACGAGTCAAAAGGATTGATAATGCAGATGTATGATTATGAACGGCTTCCTATTGTGTCTGAAAAAGAATTTGAAGCGAAACATACGGATATTATGAAACGTTATAAAACCGAGGTTCTCCCATTGAGGACTGAGCTTGATACAAAACTGTTCGAGTTAAAAGATAACGACAAGTCATTGAAAAAAGAAGCTGATGAATATAATCAACTAACTATGTATTCAAACATGTTTTTGACGGTTTTAGCAACCACTGGATTATATTATTTTTTCTTCAAGCTTAGTAAATAAAATGAATTGTTTATTTATAGAATAAATAAACAACAATGGACGATATTAATAAAGAAGAACAACAAATGATAGCAGACAATAAATTAAAACCTTTCAATGAAATTTACGGCGAATACGCAAGGTGTCGCGATAACAAAGAAGAATGTGACGATAAAATAGTAATGTCAGAAGTAACTGACACTTACCAAGAGACTCGAGTAGAAGAATTGCCCTTCTTACGTAAAATAGAGTACTTTGAGAATATTACAAAACCAAAACATTATGGATTAAACCCAAATTATTTTATTGTTGAAAAGGAAGAAACTACAAACGAACATCAAGACCAAGAGTTAACGGATGTGTCAAACAATTATACAACAATGTTACTTACAGTTTTAGCAACTACATCTATTTATTACTTTTTTTTCAAATTAAGTAAATAAATACCTCATATTATTATAATATGGATAAAGAAAAATACATTCCGTTACTCCCACTTCCAAAAGGAAAGACTTTTAAAACAAACGAATTATCTGTAGATGATTTGATTGAGTCAGGATTATATCAACCAAACGGTAAATATTTCATAAAATCATCAAGTGAACGTTCGGATAAACATAAGGCTTTCAATGTATTTAACGCAGACACAAACACATTCTGGGAATGTGATAATGTAAGCAACCCTGATTACAATATTTTGAATACCAGTTATTCAGAATATAAGCAGTCCCCTTATAACAAAGGTTCTCCTTCTGCTTATAGAGGAGGAGGCAATAAAACAAATTATTGGGTTACAAAAGTTGGCACAAGACAGATAGAAGTGCCTGGTGAATGGATACAAATTCAACTACCATATAAGATATATTTAACGTCTTATTTAGTAATGACACCTACCTTTATAAACAACAACAACTTCCCTGTAAATTTTATGATTGCGGGTTCTCTTGATGGAGAGAGTTGGGATTTGGTAAATCAACATCAATTAAAGGGAAATCAGATACCTCAGCGCATTCCCGAAAAAATGTTCTATGTAAGCCCATTAAAACAATATAATTTTTTTCGTTTCATTGTTATGAAAATGAACGACAAGACAGCAACAGTAAAAATTTCCAATCTGAAACTATTCGGGTCTACACAACAATTTAGTAACACCAGTTCCAGCAACAAAGAAACCTTTGTTAATCTTAATCGGTGTCTTGAATATAAGGAAAAACCAAAGCAAGGAAAAACAATAAAACCTTACAGCAAAAACGTATTCGCGACAATGTACTCCAATTTGTTTAGTTCAAAAGAAGGACTAGAAAATAAATACAAAGATAAATATGATTATTTTGATGAGTACAGCAGCACTAAATGTAATAACGAGAAAACAAAACTAGTCATAGAAAACCAGCTAATTCCGATTGCGGAAAAAGCAAAGAACCAAGAAGGTGAAATGGCACAAATAGTCCGTAATTATAATGAATTGGACGGTGATTTGAATAAACATTATGAGATCTCAACAAAAATGTCAAAAGACCGAAAATACAATTATGACAAGGAATATGATTTAAATGACCCTATAAAAAACAAGGATGAAGTTAGAAAAGAGGATGTACGTAAAATGGCAGAACTATCTAGTCAAACGTTGTTTTTAGGAGGTCTAGCTACATTTACTTTAATACTAGGCGTTATTATGATTAAAAATAGTGATTAATTTCTCAACAATCTTAGTTATATTATAAAATATTTTTATAATATATAATGTCAAGCAATACAGAAATAAAACAAGAAGATAAAAGCCCTGTAGATTTGTCGAATTTATTCCAATTACAAAGAAACTACCTTGTAGGACTCGGACGCAAATCACAAGACGAAGATATAGACGCCGATGTAGAAAGAGTTCAAGATCAGTTAGATGAATTACATAAGGACTTTAAAGCTGCCGAAGAAAATAGTCAGTCTGTACTAGTAAAACAAGGTGAAGTAGACAACATAGTCAAAACCGAAAACAAAAGACTTCATAACAAAAAACAACAGATTGATAGTGCGATCGATAGTCAACAAAGAGCTATATTGCTGAATGAATCTAAAAGACTCAGACAGCACGAGTATAATCGTATGTTGTACTATGTCATATTCGCATTATTAGTGGTATTTCTATTAGTCATTATTCAAAAACGTGTACCGTTTATTCCAGAATGGCTTGTAAGTGTGATCGTTGTATTCACATTCTTTTATTGTGGCATAATGATATTTAATATTTACAATGACGTCCAACGTCGCAGCAAAATGAATTTCAATGAATTACAGTTGGACCAACCTGTTACGATGGATGAAAAACGAGAACGAGAATTGGCGCGTGGGAACTTATTAGGTGAATTGTCAACCGGTGAATGCCAAGGACCTGCGTGTTGTCATCCAGGAACAGTTTTTGATAAAAATAAATTACAATGTGTCTATGATATTCAGAACATAAGTTTGATCTCTGATCCAGAGGGCACTTCATATATTCGTTACGATATCGATTTATACAGCATGGACGGCAAGAAGCAATACGAGATTTCTGACAATCAAGTATTTGATTTAGATGGCAATGTTCTAGCAGAAATAGAAAATGATAAATTATCGAATATAATCCATGATGAATTGGAAACATTCTCTTCCTTTAGCAAAGCGAATAAGGTAGTTGCTAATTCCCCTAATGAATACTCCAATTATAGTAAAATTTAATCTCCATATTTTATAACTTATAAAATATGGCAAAATTTCCCAATCCAGACAATGAACGTAAAATGAAACAAAATCATTCTTATAAAGGAAACGGCAGATACAATGTTAGTACAAATGTCCCTCATAGCGTAAATATTACACCGTATGAAAGGGATAGGAATAGGCCGTATTATATTAATCAAGGTACTGGTGAATATGCTAAAAACTTTGGTGATCGTAACAAGATAGATACAAAAAATGGGTGCGATAGATACAGACGCACTCGTTATAATAGAAAACCATCGCGATGTAAATGGACTTATCATAGTAGTTGGGGAAAAGATAAGAGAGAAAAAGAAGCGAAATCGTATAGAGATCAAGCAGGACACAAACAACACATTTCTCGGCTGAATTATGATTTTCTAAAGAGACAATTTCGTGATTTATCAAACTTCAACATTCGATTAAACAGAGACAACAAAAATTATGATGCAGAAGCCAATCGTATAGATGAATATTATTATCCAGAGCATAAAAAAATTGAGGCTAGAACGGAGAAGAACAAAACAAAAGCAATCAAACAAAAAAATGCCGCTGAAAATGAAAGAGACATTACTTATAGAATATTAGAAGGCAAACGACAAGTGAGACTAGATAAAACCAACCAATATGGAGAAAAAACCGACATTATTAATGATATGGTAGACGCAAGACAGGAAAAAAAAGAACAAATAAATAGAAAAATGGAGGATATAGATGTTACTCAAAGAAACCTGCTTATGGAAGACGGTACTTTAAAAGATAACTGGCTGTTAAATTATTATTATTCTTTGGGAAACAAGCGAAAAACTATGACATTTGGAGAATACCAAAAACAAAATCAAACCCTTGGCAAAAAGACAAAAAATATACTTCAGACAAACACTCTGTATGATAGAGAAAACATGTATTTACAAGAACAAAACGTGTACCTTTTATTATTTAATAGAAACGGCTTGATATTATATTACCTATTATTTTTATACTTTGCATATATCTTTATTAACTACAGACAAGATACTTCTTTACAAACAAAATTATTGTATTTAGTTCCATTAAGTATATTTCCCTTTTTAATTGCCATTTTATTCTACGTATTTTATTACCTAAAATTAGTCCTGAAATAATTTGTCTTTATATATAAATGGGAGGAGGAAGTTCAACGCAAAAAAGTCCAGAAACTATTCGAAGGGATCGCCGCATAAAAAAAATTCGTGATGAAGAATATCATATATTAGTCCGTGATGATAGCAATAAACGTTGGATAAAAAAATACAAGGATAAAATTCCTGATAAAAAACGAAGTTTTTACCGGTCTTATCAGAAACGTAATTTTCTTCAATCCGAACACAAAATACTCATGAACGAGTTGAGAAGTATACAAAGGTATGTGGGAAATCTTGAAAATCAAATAAAAAAATTAAATAAACAACGAGACGATGCGAAACAATTAACAAAAGATTATAAAGCTGAAATATCTAAATTGAACGACATTATAAGAGCATTGAATCGATTACTTGTTTATTTAAAACGAATTGAACGGTCTATAGCGCGTCAACTTGAAATTCTCGAAAAACAACTAAGCAATACTGATGAAATTCTGGACGACGAAATGCATGAGTTTTTTCGTCTAGATGCTTATATAAAAGACTTATATTTCAAAGCCAATACGGCAAAACCGCTCGCTGAAAAATACGGACAAGTTTATTATAATAGCTTACAACAGCAAAATTCCTCTCTTATCTCTAGCAAGTTTGAATTGAATAACATACAAACCCGCAGTAATCGTTTATATTTATATTCAGATTACTGGTATAATTTAATCGACGGTGTCTATGATTACGCACTATTGATATATTTATTACTTGCTGTAATAACCGGGTATTTGGCAATATACAATTCTACCTATTTATCAAACAATTACTATAAGTTACTCGCGTTTGTTTTGATAATAGCCTTTCCATTTTATATAATTCCGTTAGAACAAGGGATAATTGACTTTTTCCGTATATTAATGAATCTATTTTTGGGAGAACCTTATGAAAAAAAAAATTGGATTTAAATTTACCGTTTGAAATAATATTATTTTTACTCAAAATATTATTATTTTAATTAGATGTCGTCTTCATTAATGTCATCGACATCGTCGTCTTCATCATCACCATTGTCATATGCGATAGACCAACCGGACCAGTATTTTTTCTTTCCTTCTAATTTACCAAACCGTTTCTCCATTGTCTCAAATAATTCACGCTGACTTGTCTGTTTTCCTTGATGATTATTCGCAAACCAAATAGTGTACTCCTGTAAGAGATCTGTCTTGGTAATCTTGCCTGTTTCATCCTTTACAATCTTATCACCAACAAACTGTGAGAATACATCTTGACTCTCGCGGTATTGTGTGCTTGCTTGTAGGACGATATCACATGGTTTCACGCGGGCTTTTGTTTTGCGTGCGTGCGCTACTAACATCGACGCAAATATTTCTTTCCACTCATCGAATTTGTCATCTAGATCCAAATCTACCTTATACTGGTAGGGTTTGTCTGGATTACTTTGTACGGGTTTTTCTGTAAACAGAGACATGAATGGGGTTACATGAATTCTTCTCCATGTGCCATAATCATTCGAGTTTACTTCCATCATTACGTTACAGGCAACCGCTAGAGTAAATTGAGGAAGGAATGAAATTACATCTGGAGAATACAAACCACGACCTTGAATAGGATCTTTGCCACTAGTCAACTGTTTCAATACACCCTCATTAATAACATCGCCTTTTTGAGGTTCCTGCATGACAGCATATCGGACGCCCTGTAGTCCAATAATCTCTGGGCTGGCACCACCAATTTTTCCTCTTTTATCAGTAATTAAAGACAGTGGAATATCCTTTTTATAATCACCCAAGACTTTTTCCATTAGTGAAATCAATACAGACTTGCCATTACGGCCTTCGCCAGTATACATACTAAACGTCTGGTTTAGTCCTACTGATGTACCCAATAATATAGAAGCAAGGTGATCCCACATATAGTTATATAGTTCAGGCACTGGAAACAGTTCGTGTAGAAATGTATTGATTTCGTCCATTGTACTTTTATGTTCGTTGGTTAGTTCAATGTAATTAATATTCGTAGATTTTGATACATAATCTTCCGGACGCCCATCGCGGAAACAGTCCTCTTTAAAATCGAATATACCATTTTTAAAACACAATAAATATGGATTTTGGTCGAGATTTTTCATTAATTCTCCGTGATCGTAGAATAACTCTTTTGCTTCAGTCATGATATTTTTCTTGTCTGCCGTTTTTCCGAGACGTCCATATACGGCCATACAATTTTGTGCTAGTGTTTTATCAGATTCGCACTCTTTTACATCACTCTTTACTTCTATTTGTTCTTGTGCGTCTTGGTACGCAATTTCCTCTCTTGGAGTAGAATGTCCGTTTCCTACATATATTGTACCCTTTTCTTTATAGATAGTCCTCATCTCTTTTGATAACGTCATTCTCAATGACGTTCCTGAGTCATTCAATACCCATCTATGATTTTTGAACTGGTGCCATACATTGTTTTTAACACTATCACATACAAATTCTCCTTTTTTCAACGCATACAATACCTCTGCTATATCGAAATCAGTGCACCCCCCTTTGCCGTCGTTGTTATAAATAGAAGTCCGTATAGTATTGTCTATCATAGATGATATTGATTTTGCCTTAATGGTTTCAAATTGTTGAGGTGCGTCTGTCTTTATCCAATAAATAATAGATCGTTTCGTCAACCCTTCTTTGTTGCCTTCATCAAAATCTCCCCATTTGTCTACTAACAACGATATACTTTGATAATCAAAACTACTACTTTTAGAACTGAATTTTATCCAAACAATTAAGAATCTACTGTCTGTATTTTTCAAAGCCCATCCTACACGCATCCATTTGTCATATGAGCCATTTCCATAGTAACTCTCTGGGAGACCTAGTGTGTATTCGCATAAGTCTTTCAACTCATATTCATTATTGCCGAGTGATTCAAAGAATATGTCATACTGATCATCTAATTCCTCCTGATTAGAAATCTTACGTATGTCGTTTACATTGAAACTATTGTACACAGTCTTTTTTGACAAATGCATTGAGTTTTTCATCGCATTTACGCGAGTATTCGTAGATAGGATTTTTTCATATTCTGGAACGAATGATGATTTCATCGGAAAGCTAGGCAAATCCGGATTTCGAACAGACAACTTCATTATATCTAGATCGACTAAGAATTCCTTTGCGTTCTTCTTTTCGAGGCTAATTTCACCGTCAGTCTCGTCATAACCCATTGAGTACCAATACTTGAGTTGGTATTTTTTATGGTTTGGCTTCTTTGAACCATACAACTGCCAGTTTACTGTTCCGTTTGTTATCCCCTCATCAAACACACCTTTCCAACCATCTGTATTAATTATAGGCAATTCTCCCCATGTTTCTTCTCCTAATTTTTTTATTAAATTTTTACGAATGTGTTTCTGGACGGGACGAGCTACTTTCATTGCTATCAATATATGAATCCCGTCTTTAGTTATATTCTTCTCTTTTACACGATTTACATCTGGTTTTTCAAATACAAATACATCAATTTTCATCGATGAATCGAAATTATATATGGTTTTGAGCTCCTCAAATATAATATCAATACCATCTTCAATATGTTCTTCCGAATGCTGTCGTTCATCAACTGATAAATCATAATGAAAGTCTAAATCATAAACCAATGGACCATCATCCAATAACTGTTTCTCAGTCAAATATTCGGATGCGTTTTTCCGATTTATAACATCACGTTTATAGATTTCTAAGAATTCAGGATAGTCCTCTTTACTAATATTGTAAGAGCCCCCATAAATACCATTGTCTTTGTCACCAATCCGTGTATTCGTTGGTGACATATTAGACGATTTGTCTAACCTTTTCCCTCGCAGATACTCATTTAACGTCAGGTTGTGTTGTATTGACATGGTATTTGAAGCGGTGCGTTGCTTCATAAATAGTTGAAGTAATATATGCTCATATATTTATATTCCTTCCTAAATTCAATTTTACATAATCCAGTTAATTCATATTTTGTAAAATTGATATTATAATATACTCATTAATGGTATTAAAAAATATAAATCTTTATATATCAACAATGAAATTCTGCGAGAAATGCGACAACATGTATTATATTTGTATCGATCAAACAAACACCAATAAATTGAGCTATTATTGTAGAAACTGCGCTCATATTGACAATTCATCAGTCCAAGATGGTGTATGTGTTTTGAATACTGATTTTACAAAAGGCGAACAAAAATTTAACCATATCATAAATAAATATACGAAGATGGACCCAACCTTGCCTCGGATGCATGATATCAAGTGTCCTAATGATAAATGTGATTCTAATGTCAACGACAAGTTCCAAGGACCTTTAGAAGTTATTTATGTGAGATATGATAATAACAAGATGAAGTATCTCTACATTTGTACTGAATGTGATACAAAATGGACCAATGAATCTGATAAACAGATTATAACGTGATTTTATAACAAACAGTATTCTTATAAAATTGAAAAGCATATTTTTTATAAGAATTTAGAAACAACCGAATATTTATTACCATATTTATATATAAATATGGACGAGATTGATGATTTCCCAATGAGCGATAGTGAAGTAGAGATTAGCTCTGATATAGAAGACGATGGACCATTACCTACAACAAAAAAAAACAAGAAAATCGTTGACGATGATGCTGATGCGGATGTTGATAGTGACGACAACGACGATGAGTTAGATAGTGATATTGATGATGATGATGATGACGAATTCGATCAGTTTGATGACAATAATGATGAAAACATGGAAAGCATGTTACAAAATACAAGACAAAATGATAACAGTGGGTTTGCTGAACTAGATGATTTCAGTGACGAAGAAAGTGATAACGAGGATTATCTACAGAAAATAAATGAAAATGCCAAAGACAGTATTGTTGCTGATTATCATCCTGAATTGTTAAGTCATAATCATGATGAAGTAGAAGCAATGTGCAAGATAACAAGGGACCAAGATGGGGTTATTGTGGATCCTCTTCATATTACATTGCCCTTTCTTACTAAGTATGAAAAAGCACGCATTGTTGGAGAACGATCTAAGCAAATTAATGCTGGAGCACAACCATTTGTCGATACAGATCCATCGGTTATAGATGGATATTTAATCGCGTTGAAAGAATTAGAGGAAAAAAAATTACCTTTTATTATCAAACGACCTATGCCGAATGGGGGCTGTGAATACTGGAGACTAGAAGATTTAGAAATCATCGCATAAACAACATTCTATTTATAACAATAAATATTTTTTATTGTTATACACTAACTATGTCTAGGATAATACATTGTTCGTTTTGTAAGGAAGAAGGACATAATATAAAACATTGTAATAGTGATTATAGACAATATTTTAAAACAATAGTACTGCAGTATATGGCTGTAGACCATAAATTTGAATTGAATTATAATTATGCTATTTATATGCTATCATCTTACCCCATAGAAAGTATACGTGTTATAGGATTTATGTGTGATGTAATTCAACCTAATATGAAACTATTGAGAAAGAAAACGCCGAATAATTTACGTTTATTTCAAAGGCAACTGTTATTGTTAGTTAAGGGCATCATACAGAAATTCGATCTATATTATCCTGATTGTATCCATCAAATAATCAATGATATTAACCATGATGATATGGTTCGACATTCTCATATACTCCATCGCTATATACAACATCATTGTGAATTTTTCATGTCACTGCGGCAAATTTACAATAGATTATTCACTCATTATATAATTATTATTGATTTTTCATTTATAAGTAACGATCTCACAAATACGAATAATGATTGTGCGATATGTTACAATGAGCTGACAAACAATAACAGCATAATGACTAATTGCAATCACATATTCTGTATTGACTGTTTATACAGGTTATTCGATATCGGGAAAATTTCCTGCTATAATCATCCGAAATGTCCTTTATGTCGCACTAGAATAGACAGTTTGGTTACACATAATAGCATATTTCGTGATAGCGTTCAAAAATACCAGGGTGTGCCAGCATTATACCCTAATGAAATTACAAAAAGACGCCCTGCCTTGTTATTAGAAACTTATAATAATGCCGAAAAAAAATTTATAGTATTCTTTATTTCTGTTATCACAATTGCGATTGCTGATGCTCTGGTATTATTTATTACATTCGTGTAATAAGCTAGATGTTTATACTTTAAGACCTCCAATTCTTGCCACAATCGAGACATGTAACAAAGATTGTGGCGGGTTCATCCGCACTTCTAGTCTGTAATTCGTAATGGGTACATCGTTTTGATTTACATTTCTTACATGTAAACATGTCTGTAGTGGCTTTCAACTTCTGGTTAAATTTATTTGCTTCAATCGCATGTTTTTTATCAAGCAGTGTTTTCCATTTTGCTGGATCCATTTCATAATGTGTCATTCCAGACAATTGTTCTACCGTTATCTCACCATTTATAAGCAACTCTTTTAGATATTCTTTTTTCAAGTTAATATAAATGCTGCGGAATCTACTTGTATAAATCTCTACAAATAGATTATTGTCCCACTTTTTTAAAATCTTGCGACTAGTTGCTTCTTTGATAGCATAATTATATACACCTATTTCTAAGTTAGTTGTCATTTTTTCATTGTCAATAATCGGACAAAGTTTCGAACGCATGTTTTTACGAAAAGTGTTTGGATTGCTTATAATCATATTCATATTATTATTGGATTATATAGCTTTGCTTTTATATAATTCAATTTTGTATTTATACATATTCTTCTTCTTGTAGTTCATCTATAAAATCAAAATCTATATCAGTTTCTACATCAAATACATTTGTTGGAACGGAAATCTTCATTTTATTTTCCAGTTTGTTTTTTGTTGAACGTTTTGCTTTTGGTGGTTTCTCCTCTTCGCTTTCAGAAGTGTACTCTTCGCTTTCGTCCTCACCATCATCTACCACAAATCCGTCTTTAGCATAACCGGATTTTGTCTTAGGAATGTTGTCGTCTTCATCGCTTTCATCTTCACTAGTTTCGTCTCCAATATCTTCAAATCCACCAAACAATTCTTCGTATATTTTATCCCATTCGCTAGCTGTGATGCTTACTATGGTATCGTCATCCTTGCATACAATTATACAATTGCCAAAAAATAACGTGTTGTCAATGGGGGGAGGAAAATCATATTTATTCTCTGTATTAGCTCGTCCTTTTGTTTTACCATAAATACAAATATTATATGTTTTTTTATTTACTTTTACATTCCATGTAGTCTGTTGTTTGAAATCTTGTCCTGTTTTCAGGCCGGCTTTTTTATATAATTCTGCTTCTGTTACATTTTTTACTTTCAATTCTTTAATTGAACCTAGTTTTTCAACACATAAAATCGTTGCCATTTGTTTGATAAAGGGATTTTCATTTATATTATTTTCTATAAACATATTTAGAAAACGTTTGTATTAATATTTTACATTCTATCTATAATTTATAGCAGTTATGGTTTTGTCCGAAATTGTATTTTTTTTATTAAAAATAATAGTATTTGTGGCAATTATTTACATTCTTCATCAGGGTTGGGAATTTATTAAAAATAATTATAGTATTCCTAAGAAAAAAAACGTTTTTAACGCTGAATTAGAGAAATACAAACAGATTATCGAGACAATACAAGAAGGTTCTCCGACGTCTAATCTGGAAAGTGAAAATATGTTCAAAGATAAAGAAATTCTTACAAATATGAATGTTGAACTAGAGGAGTTTATGACCGAGGAAATTAATAAAATTCAAATATAATATTACTTTATTATACTATATAGCATGACAATTTATAAGCTGTCTACAGACAATTATGAAGAATTAGATAAAAATATACAGGATATGTTGAAAACTGGAACTTATGCCAGTATTTCTATCACTATATATTTTGACTCAGTGGGTTCTCGAATCGCCAATACTGAAATTGGAAAATTAGAAGAAAAAATTATTAAGAATATTTCTCAAAGGGCATCGTATGAAGATAAAAATACCGGAAATACATATCCCGCTATATTAACGATATCATTTAAGGATGGGGGTTCTTTAGACTACAACAACGGAATGATTGACTGCTGGTATTCACTGTCCGGGGTTCAAAATATGGTTCGTAAAAAGTTTGGTTAATATGTTTATGTTATCATTGTGCGGATAACATAAAAATTATTTATCAATAATGACTTCTTTCAGTACATTCTTTATTATTTTTTGTTTGTTTTTTTCTCGGTCAGAACCCATCCCGCCTAATGAATTCGTCATTATTTCTACGAATTCTTTATCCTCTTTTGAATCCATGATTACATGATTTGGATTGTCCTCTTTCCAACTATTCAAATTGTTTAGATTCTTATTCGCAACGCATTCTATAGCCGTTTTCATTTTATGCTTGTCTTCTGTTTCTTTCGACCACTCATTATTGTTTTTTATATAAAGCGTTTCTCGTTTTAAATCGGTACAGTGCAACGGACGATCATGTGTATCTAATTCTTTCAATTTATCCGCAAAAATTTTCGTTATTCCGTCTATATAACCAAGTTTGCCTGTATTTTTTAAATCTTCTACAGATACTACCATATTATTAATAAAGTCTGAAATATTCATAGCATTTTTACATTGTTCGTTCAAAAAGAAATTCAGATTAAACTTGTTGTTAGTAGTATAATTGCAGTTAGTGTTAATTGTCTTGCTTTCTTTTACAGCTTCTAATAATTTACTTTCAGTTTCTAATATAATGGTTTGAAGTTTCTGATTCTCTTTTTGCTGTTTCTGATTCTCTTTTTGTTGTTTTTGGTTTTCTTGTTGTTGCTCTATTAATAGCTCTTTGAATTCTTGATTTTGCTTCAATAAATTGAATATAACATTCGGACTTATAGAACTTATTTCATTTGTATCTGTATTTTGTGTTATTATAGATTCGTTAAAACATTTTTTTTGATGTTTCCAATAGCTTCCTCGGCTTATATATTCCTTGCTGCAATTTTCACATACATAGCTGGCATTTTTTTTGTTTCCATTTGCTTCCATATTATGTTTCCGTGTGGATATATGTTTCAACCAGTTACTATATTTGCTCGTACTAAAGTCACATTTTTTACAATAATAATTTTCGGCATTTTTCGGCATTTTTTTCGCTTCCATTTTTGACATATATGGAGACAAAAAAAATGCCTAAATCATTTTATTGAAAAATAGTTTATCATCTCATACAAAATTTTTGATTTTCATTTTTACAGCATTTACTAGTGAAACTAAAAAAACGGATTTTTCCGAAAAAAAACTTTTCTAATATTTTCATTTTGGACATTTTTAAAAATGTCCATTTTCAAATTTTTCATCGACTTTTTTTTTTGAAAATACCATTTTGAATATCCTTCACTATTATGATTATTATTTAAGAAAAAATATATTATTATTTATAATGAAGCGAGTAATATATTCAATATTACTAACCATAGCATTAACTGTCATATTAATGTTATTAGAGAATCGATCTAATTTTCCAGACATTGTAATTGTTCCACTAATTACATCATTATTAATTAAATATATATGTGGGGATTGGGACATTGGGTATAGCTATACTGCAACAGACATAGTTTATTGGTTTACAATTATTGGAACAAGTGGAATTATAGTCCAAATGATAAAATACTATCAAATACAAAATTGAAAAGTAATAACTACAAAAAATATAAACATTAATCACCCATTATAACAATGTCTTTGATGTTGTTGTCAAGAAATCAACGAGACAAGTTATTGGAAAGACTTCCCAAGTTAGAACTTTCTTATGAAACCATTTCCCATAAAAAAGTTTGTGAATCTTATAATATTTGTCTAGCTATACCAACTGGAAAAAAGGTATTCTTGTGGTTTACATTCTATAAGGAGTATGATGTCTGTTATATGATAGAATGCAATAGAGATAAACAGGTTACAAACATCACAAAAATGCCTTTCAAATCGAACATGAACTTGTCGTTAGGTACGATTCTTTATGGCACAATGATAAAAAACGACGAAACTAGTGAGTGTAAAGTGGTAATTGAGGATATGTTATATTACAGAGGAACCCCAACAAAACATTATTCTACATATCATATATTTCATACACTGCCTGAAGTATTTCATGGGTTCAAATCCGTGAATAAAGATACACAAGTATATATGTGTAATACTTGGGAGGTAGTTCTTAAAGATGGTGAAGAAGGTTATCCGTCAACAATAGATGAAAAATATGCTCCTTTTATACATTACCAAACACATCATCTACAGTACAGAAGTGCTTATGATAAAATGCCATATATAAACGTATCTATAGCAAAAAAAATGAATATTGTAAGCCTTCACAGTGAACCTAAAAAGAAAGATGCGTTTCCTACATATGATTGTAAGTCATATAGGATGACTATGACGAAACCACAATACAGGTATAGAGCAATATTCCAAATATGTGCGGACATTCAAAATGATATATATCACCTGTTCGCTTATGGTAGGGACAGTGTGTCAGTATATTACAACTTGGCTTATATACCAAATTTCAAAATTAGTGTAATATTGAATAAAATCTTTAGAAAAATAAAAGAGAATGACAATCTAGACTATATTGAAGAGAGCGATGACGAAGGTGATTTTCAAAATATTGACGAAGATAAATATGTAGACCTTCATAAAAAGGTGTTAATGGAGTGTGAATTCAGTAGAAAATTCAAAAAATGGGTACCATTAAAGATTGCTCCCAGACATTCGAAAATCGTTCATATAAATAAATTGTAAAAATAATATTTGATTAATGAATTATAGATAATATGATATTTGATATTATAGAATGTTGTGGTCTATAATATCTAACGCACTCAAGAACAAAGTGAATAATGAAATTAAGAAAGAATCTTATTGTGGGTTATCTTGGAAACAAATCCATTATGATGCAATGCTTATTGCTTGAAAAAAGTGTTTTTATCAAAAATAAAAATACCAATAATAGATACTAAAATACATATGTAAGCAATGCTGATATAGGTCCAATTATACCAGTTATTAATAGGTATATGTTCTGGTATAGGACCTGTCATATTATCTAAATAATAACGAAAATCGATCATTGATTTGAAGCCAATTGCGATAGACATGAAAAATATGGCAATAGCCAGAATCTGTACGATAACTCTTGCTAGAGGAGTTTTTAGTCCCTTGCTAAATCCAATTATTGCTACAGCTATAGAAGTTGTTAAAAACATATTACGTTGGCCGGACAGAGCCCCATTATATACAGTATGTGGGTTATTAGAATACTTCATTTATAATATGGTTACAGAAAACTTTGTTCTAATTATAGATTTTTTTTATTTTAGACAACGATCGTGAAAGACTATTTCCAATACTAGTGCGAGAACAAACCATTAATTCAGCTATTTTTTTATATGTATGTTTGACATTCATATTATCAATATCATACCGTAGACAAAATATCCGACAATCCGATGTAGAAACAGTGTTTAACATTGATATAATAGCGTCTTTGTCAAAATTATAATTGTTTTTGTTTGATCGTTCTGTAACTAGATTGTTGCTGTATTCAAATGTACTTAACGGTATAATTTGGTCGCTTTTTGTTACTTTGTATTTACAATTCATCATTTGATAATGATTATATTGTCCGAACGGATGACTTCGTGTAAATGATTTATACAATTCGTGTTGTATGTACCAATCAGCATAATATGGAACAGGTACTCTACCATCATATGATTTCATAGAATTACATAACCCAAGCAAAGCAGAATTTATATATTCGCTCCGTTGAATATAATTGGAATGTATATTGTATTTTTCTTGAAACATTTGTGCCTTTCCAATAGCCCACCACGAGTATTTTGCTATAAGAATTTCTTTGATTTCATTTTTTTTATTATTATCGATATCTTTCGACCCAAGCATTTTACAAATAGATATTTGCTGGGTTTTTGTAAGGTAATAACAGCTGACAATTGGGACAATGCATACCCACATGTATAACAAATACATCTTGATAATGTAATAAACAAAATTTCTTTTATTACATTTCTACAAATCATAAACGTTGTTATTCAAAATGAAACAAACTTGTGTCAATGAGGCATTTCTTTTCTGATATATCACTATTATCATTTTTCGTTTGTTTGTTTTCCTTTGTTTGAGTTTTCGGATTGTAAACGGTTTTCCATACATCGTCGTCTTGTTTCCAGTCAATCGACATATTTTGGTATTTTATATTCGTTGATTGTTTAATCAAATAGTTACACTTTTTATAAAAGCGTCTGCGCTGCATCCATTGTTTTTGAAATGGTTCATGTTGGTCTACAATATCTACAATAACAGGGTTTTCGTGTTTGACTCGTAAAATACGGCCAACAGATTGGGTGATATCGGTTTTTGGCGTAACCATAACAAGTGTAGAAAGGGTCTTTATATCAAGTGCCTCTGCCGCCATAGCATATGTAGCTAATACAATTTGTTTAGTTTCAGTAATTTGAAGGTCTTTTTGCTTCATTCCACCAACATAGTATCCAACTGTAGCAAAGTCCCCGTCTGTAATTTTTCCATGTAACGATGTAAGAAGCGAACGATTATGGCATAAAATCATGATTTGTTTGGTTACATCTTCTTGAATGAGGTCTTTTATAACTTTTGAAATGAAGAATGTTCTTGGCTCATAGGCACATAATTTTGTAATCATCGTGCTATACTTAGCATTTCCTCGAAAATCATATTCTACATCGTTAAACTCAGAGTCATTGGTATGATATTGTATAGCACGCACACATACGGGGTCATCATCTTCGCGTTCTTCGCTGTATATTTTATCACCTATAAACATAAATAATACTTTGGCTAGACCGTCTTTACGGTCAACTGTAGCAGAAATGCCTAACATATATGGGGTTACCGCTTTGAAAAGGGTCTTTGAAAATTGTTCGCTACCAATTCGATGTACCTCATCGATTACAGTAAGTCCAAATGAACTAAACGCATCTTTGCCATAATCCTTATCGTAGAGAGATTGTAACATACCAATAACAATATCCTTGCCCTCAATGTCAAAGGTTTGTCCTTGTATTTTGCCTATTTTTGTTCCAGGCAAGAACTCCTCTATCCGTTCAATCCATTGATTCATCAAGAATTCTTTATGAACGATAATAAGTGTTTTTTTATGTAAATCAGAAATAATTTTCAAAGCCATTACCGTATTATGAGTAACAGTAAAGTCTCCTAATACAAAACGTCTATTTCCGTCAATCTCAAAACCATAGTAATCATCAACACCAATAGGATGCAGTTGAATACGATAATTCAATGGGTCACGTAATAATTTTCTTGGATGCGCTTTTTTTCGTTCGCATTGTACGGGAATATCCTCCAAACCTTTTCCATAAATATTTGTTCTATAATAAGTTCCTTTCACAGGTCCTTTTTTACCATTCGTGCAAGTTTTTTGTGTTGTTGTTTTGAATGCGGCAAATCCCAGTGAGCGTGCTAGGTAAATTATATCATCCAATAACGATTCATTTTTTTGTATTACTTCATAACAATTATCATGATAATGTCCGTCAGAATCAATAATTCCAGCTAATAATTCTAGTTGTATCTTTCTACTATTGCTTTTGTATTCAGATGGAATATGTTTATTATTTATTAAGTTATATTTTTTTAATCCATTCATCATTGAATCGCATCCAGTACCCTGATAAATAGAATTGATTCTATAATCATATTGACTTCCTGTATATTGGATGTATAAGTCAGGGTGATTATTCGGTAAACAAACTTTCTGTAAATGTTTTATTACTGAAGTTTCTTGTGTAGAAAATACAGTTCCTTTTGAATGACCGTCACCAAGCCAGTAACCTAATAAATAAGGATCTATGTCGATTGCCTTTTCCGGAAATGTAATGGGGACTCGATAACCTACCAATACACCTCCTTTGCCGTGATAAGATTTTGGTAAATTTAAATAATCAATGACCGATATATCAATAACAGAACCTTTTGGAGTACGTTTATTGACAGTACTACTGTATTTCAAAGACAAAATGTGACTTTCATTTACAATATATCCATCCCCTTTTTTAGAAGATACTTTATACATCATTTCTCTTCCTCTTGCGAGTGATAATACAGTTCTTGGTGTAGAATCATCGCCCATTAATGTATCGCCAACTTGAACGTCTTGGACTAATTTTATAGAACCATCATACATCAATATAGGTGTATCTTTGCCTAAGCATTTTCCTCGTCCACATGGAACTTCGAGTATGCCACCACTTGCTTTATGTTCTGAACCAGAGCATATAGGTGTATCACAATATTTCTCATATGTGTTTATAATATTCGTTTGATAATCGCGCAATGACTTAGTGAATTCAATATGAATATCGTCACCTTTTTGAAGTTCCGAATTATCAGGAAGACCATAACGGTGTATTCCATAGAAACGAGGGATATACAGTTTATTAGAACTTTCCCGATAAACAGGAAAGGCTGTGTCATCGTTGCCGCCTGGAGCACCGAAGTTCATATTCATTGATACTGGTTTCATAAAAAGGTTTTTTTTAAGGAACTCGAGATCTTCGTTCGTCAGCAACAATTTAGAAATGGTATATCCTTTTTTCCCAAGGTATGAACTCGCGCGAATAGTCTCTTTATAAGTATCATCCAATTTCAAAATATGATCTTTAATATTGGAATTCTTTTTCTTCGGTGGCATCGCTTACAATATAAAATAAGGATACTTTTTAAATCACTTACATTTTAGGACTTCTATCAATTTTGTAACGGAGTGAAGATTAGAAATAGAAAAAAATACTCTACTATAGTATATTATTAAATGCAAATCCCAGGAATGTTGAAGACTTTAACCAAATTAGACCTTTCTGTTTTAGCCGTCTTTGTACTGTACTTAGTATTTCCCATGAATGCCCCTAGCATGATGGCAAATATGGTGGATTCTACTTTAGGAATGGTTGCCATATTCGCTGTGGCTTTATTTCTATTTTGCTATGCTAATCCTGTATTAGCGGTTGTATTCTTATTCGTCGCGTATGAATTAATGAGACGTAGTGCTTCTCAAACCGGAAAAGCAGCTATAGCGGTCCATACACCCACCCAAATGAAAAAGGACATTAGCATGAAAGCGATGAATCCTCCCAAGAAAGAGACGTTGGAAGAGGACATTGTCGATAAGATGGCCCCTATCGGTCATAGTGATATGAGTGTATACAATGCTACAACATACAAACCGGTTGCTGAAGACGTCGGAACCGCTTCTATGTATTAAGTTTTACATTTGAAATAATAAGATGAATTATTCGTTTATCTTATTATTCTTCTTCAAGGTTAGCTTTCTTACGAACGTTCTTGCTTACATCGGCATGTAATTTTACAGATTGCGTAATTAAACCTCCTATATACACCATCAAAGATCCTGCTGTTATGCCGATCAATGCTAACCCAGTACTATTTTTCGCTTTCTCTTTAATAGATGGTAAAAACGCAACGACTAATCCGGGAACCATGATAATCAAAAACAACATAATAGCCATAATGGTACTGGTTGTTTTGCTTACACCGTTGCCAGGTAGTAGTTTTGCGTCAGCATTCATTGCTTCATCCATATTTGGATGTAATATACTATCAGGGTTGATAGTACCCTTTGTTCCATCAAGAAGCATGGTAGACAAAAACGCCATATCATCACTGAAAATGCGGGAGCTGATTAGTGATGCTGACAATATAGTAATAACGAGCATACTCATCATCGCAAGAGGAGACAGTATATTATATGATATAATGAGAACATTCAACACTAGAAACCCTATAATCAATTTGCTATTAATTGCGAAAAGGGAGTTGCTGCGTGATTCATCCAATATAGATTCATCTATTGGTGTGCCATCTCTCTTTACTTTGATTCCTAATAATACAAGGTCAATTACCGCATATTTGTAAAGGGGTGGAATGTTGAAATAGGAGAATACTGTAATCACGGCAAATATGGCAAAATTGGTTACCATTAAGGAGTTATCATAATTGCTTTTGTTATCCATAATATCACTGTTTACTGGAATAACATAAGCATCATCTTCGTCTTTTGTTTCTCCAGTAGGATTACAGTCAATATAGATTTCATCCCCGGTGTCATTGCGAATATATTCACCTAATATAATGCGATAATCGCTGTCGTACACATCATTGAACATAAGTTCTGAGGTGTTCTCGTCATCTTTCAATTTGTCTAATTTTGTTTTCATTTCTTCAGTTACATAAATTGGTGTAGTGAATACAAATATTTTCTGATTTCCACTTTTAAAATATATGGCTTCACCATCATTATGCGGACTAGGGATAACATCATTCAGTTTTAAAGAAAAAGCATACGAGCTAGGTTCTTCTTCGATGAATCTGTCGAGAACCTTAGCCTCCGACGCAGAACTTCTTTGGTTTGCCAAGAAATAACAGGAGTAGGCAGGACTCATGTCGGTAACTGATTCATGTTTTATAATTAATTGTCCGCATATATAGTTTGCGATTCCACTGCGTAAGTTGTCTACTTTATGTATTTGAGGGGTTAGATAAAAATGGGAGTTCTTATATTTTGTTTCAACCCCATTTTCAATGAATGTAAGATTCGGTTCAATCCCGACGTTTACAGGTACATTAATTCCTTCAGTTGTATCGATTTGACTATAATAAATACTAGTATCATAATGGTTATATTTATATTGAAATTCAGTTGTGCCATCGTATGTTTTACTTTGGGTTTTTTCAATACTATTTAAATCGAATGACATAATACACTATATATAAACTTATATAGTTTATTTTTCATAATAAGTCAGTTGTTTTTACTAAAGCTGTGGTATGTATTGAAAATTGCTATTCTCATAAATAGTAGCACGGAAGGTGTCGTTATAACCTTCGGCAAATACAGTATCCCCATTCATGATTTCATCACAACCATATTCTCCAGAACAGCTTTTTCCATTTACACTAATAGGAAGTTTTGTATTTATAAAACCGGTGTTTGACATGCTATAATATCTCCATTTATCCCGCCCACTCATTAACCTACGTCCCATAAGAGGTAGAATAAGGTTCTCGCCATTCATAGAATCTTTTGTCAAGATCCCCATTTGTTGGTATTCGGTATTGAGACCGCGCGTTTCAATATTCACAGGTATTCCGCGAATATCTCCGCTATCAGGGGCATGGTATAAACCTGTTTTTTTAAGAGGAGGTGCGTATGGGTCGTTTAATGTGTCTCGGCGACTAGATACTCCACCAGTATTCAAAAAAGGCATATCATCTGGCTTTACAACTACTATCTTTCCATCTAAAGTTTGATTGTCAGGTTCTCGACGAATGCCTTGAAAATAAAGGAAAACAATAATGCCGATAATAATAAGTAAAAATAACAGTGTAACATTTTCAATACAAATAACTCCTGGCGCACATTTTTTTGGCATTACTATAAAATAGAGGAAGATAAATAAGAATCGTTATACAATAATTGTTATTTATCCGGTAAAGGCACGAAGCATTTTCTTACCACCTTGTCCCATTTTCTTGGGTCCACTGAGATATAAATCTTTAATTGGTCCATTCATGGTGTTCTTGTATTCATCTGCCTTGTATGGAAGGACTGATTGTTTCAATCTTCTACAGTTGTAACATTTATCACGAATATCTTTTGGGTAATGTATAATATGAAAACCTGCGTAATCAATAACTTTGCGGTCAACACTTTCTAAGAAGTTCCATAAACCTTTTTCTGCTTCCCATATAGCATTGTTGAAACCGCTACAAATCCAAGCAATAATAAACCATATTTTTACGAGAAAAAAGTAGATAAGCTTTCCTAATATTTCTAAGGCATAATACCAAAAACAATCTGTAAAATTTTTCAAAAGCTTGACACTGCATTTTATATTAGTGGCTGTATATTCTGCGGTATAATCAATAAGTGCCCCTAAACCAGTGAATGTATATTTAACACCTTTGCCACCATCAACAAAAGTAAGTCCAATGCCTTCAAATATTTCTATCACACCTTGGCTCAAAAATCCAAAACGCTGAATAACTGTTTTAAGAGGCTCAACCGATAAAAACCCTTTCATCATGCTAGACGGTTTTAAAGCATCACCTATCTTACTAATATCAAATCCTTCAATAATTTCATGTGTGTCGAGAATATCCATTTTTTTTAAAATACTACTATACAATTATATTTTAAAAAAATCAATATCCAATTAATATTCTGGCGCACGTAGATGTGAATATTTGCTAACAAATGATTCAGCTTTTTCTAAGAGAGGGTTCATCTTTTCTACATTGTCTAAGATTTGGTTCTGTATTTTCAGGAATTCAGGATATTCTTCTTCCAGCTCTTTTATAACTTTTTCGTTATCGCGTTTAGTATATTCCTTCATAGTTTCGCCTTTATTACGTAAAGACTCGGTATCTTCCTTTGTCTCGTCGTCTTCGTCTTCGTCCTCGTTATCATCTTTCTTAGATTTCTTAGTTTTTTTATTTTTCATTCCCTCAACACCAGGCCTTTTAATTACTTTGAGTGCGTTAGACAATACAATCGCAATAAAAATAATAACAATCATATTTTTGCTAAAGAAAGAAGCGAGAAACCCAATAAGAAAAAGTAAAATAACAGATGTAGGATCTTGATTATTTGCGGAATTGATGATATCAAAAACCGCAATAAATACCATAACATATAGCAAAACTTGACTAGTCAGCAATTTATTATTTGCTTGTAATTTGGTAAAAGCTTTTTTTAAAGAAGCTATCATAGTAATAATTATTTTATATATTAGTAATATAATTTTTTAGTCATCAGATTCTTCTATAATATTTTCTTCATAACAGCTAGGAATATCGTTGCCAATAATATCAACACTTTCATCTGAACTTAACCCATCTTGATAACATTTGGGTATGTCTCCTCCATATATATCAAGGACTTCCTTTACAACTTCCTCGCGTTGAATGTCATCACTTTGGAATTCGACACTACTTATGCTAGAAGAACGTTTGCCCTTGAATTTATTAAGGAAGTCTTCTAAACCATTCATTTCATTGACGCGGTCATGCTGGTCTAGATCACCTGTAATAACTAGGCGACTATTTTCGCCTAGACGAGTCATTAACATTTTCATCTGCGATACGGTAGAGTTCTGCATCTCATCTGCCACAATCCAACAATTTTTAAAGGTTCTGCCTCGCATATAACCAAGTGGTGATATTTCTATAACTTTCTCTTCTATCAGAGCGGTTACCTCTTTAGGTGTGATAAATTGGTACAAAATATCATAAATGGGTCTGATCCAGGGTGCCATCTTTTCTTCTAATGTGCCGGGTAAAAATCCTAATTCTTCGTCAACTGTCACTGATGGACGAGTAAATATAAGTTTTTCACAGTTGCTTAGCAAGAAAGACCGTACACCTTGTTCGGTTGCCAATAATGTCTTTCCAGTTCCAGCTGGTCCAGTAGACACAACTATTTTTTTATTCTTATTTTGAAGCATACGGCAATAGTATTTTTGACAGTCATTTTTTGGTTGAGTAAATTTAGATTCAAACTCTTTTTTTTCTTTGACAGACAAATATTGAATGTTCTCATACAAGGAGCGCTGTTTTATAACATTTTCGCCGTCAGTGTCATTCTCTTTCTTGAATTCATACATAATTTCCTTTTCATTTTGTTTTTTGCTCTTGCGACCACGTCTTTTTGGTTCACTTTTGATATCACCAACGTAGTCAGAATCATCCATTTTTGTAAATACCTGCTTCATTTGTATATATTACAAATATACTAAAACTATCATAACGGGATAATATATCAAATTCACTAGATACAAAAATAATAACTTGTGATACAATATGGACTTCTAGGCCAATAGGTATAGTACATATTGAAATTTGTAAATACAATTCTAAAAGTAAATAAAATCTTAATACTATATTATTTAGGCACGGATGTCTGATAACACTACTGTAATTGCGAACACGATTGAACCTTTGCTAGCACCTGACGATAACCGATATGTTATGTTCCCAATCAAGTACAATGACATCTGGGAAATGTATAAACGTTCCATTGATTCTTTTTGGCACACAGGAGAAATTTCACTCGCACAGGATTTAAACGACTGGAACAAATTAAATGAAGATGAACGTAATTTTATAAAAATGATATTGGCATTTTTCTCTAGTAGTGATGCCCTTGTAACTGACAATTTAGGTACTCGCTTTATGAATGAAGTTCAAGTATCGGAGGCAAGAGCTTTTTATGCCTTTCAGATAGCTATAGAAACAATTCATTCAGAGATGTATAGTATTTTGATTGATACCTACATTAAGGATAGTGAGGAAAAGACCAAACTATTCGAGGCGACTACGAACTACCCGTGCATCCAGAAAAAATTTAAGTGGGCGGAAAAATGGTTGAATGACAAGAGAAGCAATTTTGCCACTAGACTAGTGGGGTTCGCACTTGTAGAAGGATTATTCTTTTCTTCGTCATTTGCTGCCATTTATTGGATAAAGAAACGTGGATTAATGCCGGGGCTTACCTTTTCAAATGAACTGATTTCCCGCGATGAGGCACTTCATACTGAATTTGCCATTTTATTGTATTCTAAACTAAATAAGAAAATTCCTAAGAAAAAGTTGTACGAGATAGTAAAAGAAGCCGTAGAAATAGAAAAGGAGTTTATTACCGAATCAATCCCATGTAGAATGATTGGAATGAATTCTAAATTAATGTGTCAATACATAGAGTTTGTTGCTGACCGTTTATGCTTACAGTTGGGGTATGATAAGCTATATAACTCGGCAAACCCGTTTGATTTTATGGAGTTAATTAGTATTGAATCGAAAGTGAATTTTTTTGAGCGTACAAACGCAGAATACGCATTGGCAAACAAGACAGTAGATGAAGGAGTGTTTGATTTTGACGGCGATTTTTGAATGTGATTAAAATAGTATCCAAATAGGATAATATTTTACAATTTATAAAATATTTTATCTAAGACTTTACGATTATTTTTACTATCGTTATAACCTTGGATATATAGTTCTGTAAGATTTACGTTCAATCGATTCATTTGTAAGACATTTTCAACAAATTTAGATGATGTATAGCTAGAATTCCACATATCAGGGCTGATAATAAGAGTCGGTGTTGCGTTCAAATATGGTCGATTAAAAAAACCACCATCAAAACAACAATTCCTTCTATAAAAGAACAATAAACCACCTGTGATAAAAGGTATATGTGAGCTAGCAGCACAACACGCAACTACATCTTTCAAATTTTCAAAATCGTTATAAATAACTAGTTTGAATCGTAATATAAATTTCAATACACTTACTCCAATACTTATTCTATCTAATTCAAAGTCACTCTCACAGTAATTTTTCAATATTAGTTCTGACATAATATCTTCTATTTTATTTACAGATGTTACATTATGAATGTCTGATGTAAGTAAATTATTAACAAATTCGGTTGTATTGCCAGTGAACGACAAATACAATGAATTCCATGCTCCTGCTGATGAGCCACTATAAATATATTGTGATAGGTTGTAATGTTCTTTGATATACGAAGTCACACCTAAAAGATAAAATCCGTTCAATCCACCAGGAGTACTTATAATTAATTTATTTGATTGCGAAGTATTATTTGTTTTGAAAAAAGGTCTTTTTGTGTCAAATTGTAATTTTCGATAGATTTGAAAAAACGCATCATACACGAAAAAACAATTTCCCTGTAGAAACATAGAGAATAATAATATAAAATACAAATTGGTGAGAAATTTCATATTATATTATGCTAACAATTTAAATTTATTCGTTAATAGTGGCTGTTTCTTTGTATACGTCCAAACTTCTGGCACTAGAATCAGTGGCATCAATATACTTGGGCATCCAAAAATAAGGGACTATTTTACAACAGCCTGCATAGTGTTTATCAAACAATTTCCGATAATAACATTCTTCTATTGTGCGAGGAGTTAAATGGGATTCTAATTGTTGTTTATTTGAATCCAATTTGTTGAACCGATTTACAATTTGCTCGTCACTCAGTTCAGAAGAGTTTGAAAATTCCAAAATACTATTATTGGGCACAACCTTGTCTCTAATGTTATCATAAATTACATATTTTATATCTTTTTTTGTTGTAGCTACTCCGTCACTGAAAGCTTCTTTTCTTCTCCATAATATTTCATCTGGTAGTAACGCCTTGCCTTCTCTATTTTTATAAAAGTCATTACTAAACGCCTTTCTAATCAAAAATTTTTCTATTTTTACTTGATTATAACGAATGCATAATGGTATAGATAAGTAGAAGTTTACCCATGTTCTATCAAGAAAGGGAGTTCTTGGTTCCAATCCATGACTTGAAATAGATTTATCAGAGCGTAAAACATCATACATATAAATATCTTTTAAAAGTCGTTTACATTCTTTATCAAACTCAAGTGGGTCATCCGCATATTTCATATATAAATAACCACCCATCAACTCATCTGAACCATCACCATTAAATATGACCTTTGCTTTACTATTTTTAGAAATATATTGAGACACTAACCAATTCCCTATGCTAGCTCTAACTGTAGTTGTATCGTAGCTTTCAATGTCCTTTATAACCGGTTCAATCGCGTCAGTAAACTCATTTTCACTTACTACTACTTGGGTATGTTTTGTGCCTAAGTAATCAGCAACTATCTGTGAATACTTTAGATCCTCCGACCCTTCCAGTCCAATGCTATATGTTTCTAGTTGACCTAAATTATGTTCTTTATGATATTCATTGACTAGTGCTGTAACCAAGCTACTATCTAGACCGCCGGACAGCAGACATGCTATTGGACGATCTGTCGTTACACATCTTTTATATACAGCATCTTTGAATGTCTGATTAATTTTATAATAATAATCGGATTTATTTACTACATCAAGTGACTTGAAAATGTCATGGGAAAAACTATAATTATGGTAAGTATTTACCGCCTTGTAATTCCAATTATTAACGGATTCAAATGGCAATTCAAAACTCATAATTGTGCCAGGAGAAAATTGTAATAATTTATATTTTTTTGTATTAGGTGAATCAATTCCAGGCAAATTATGTTTTTTCGCCGTTTTATTAAATTGATAGGAGTCGTCTAGATGTTTCCATATCCCATATAATGTTTTCAATTCACTGCCAAACGCATATATATTCCCTTCACTATTTGATTTGTTTTCAGGTTTCAAATAATACAGTGGTCTTACACCATATGGGTCTCTTACAACATATAATTTCGACTTCTGATTACTTAACCTATAATCAATGAGGACAAATGAAAATACCCCATCTAGTAATCTAACAGTATGTTCGATACCGTACTTTAGATATAAATGAATGATAATTTCGCAGTCTGAATTTGTGGAAAGCACTATATCGTTATCTTCGTTGCTTAATTCAAGCAATTTCTTATAATTATATATTTCACCGTTACATATCAAAGCAATGTCATTATAAATGATAGGTTGATGTGATAGTTCGTCTAGTCCATTGATCGCTAATCTATGGAACCCAAATAAAGTTTTCACCATTACACTTCTCAATATGGAATATTCTGGACCTCTAGAAACCCCTTTTTCGAAACATTCTTTTATTATTTCTTTTGGAACAAATAATTCATTATTGTTTAGCAAGGCAAATATCCCACACATAAGTATATAGCTAGATAATTTATTACTTTTAACTCATTTATAAAAATACTGTGGAATATATATATTAAAATGTTAAGTTATTTATTTACCGATAACACTCCGAAAAAACATAACATGTTGGACAATCAATTAGAATGTGATAAATGCGATTGTACGAACAAAATTATTCCAGCGTACACAGGTTCTGTTGATAATACTGAATTTGAAAATGATGATGAAGAGGAAATAGAAGGAGAAGTTACAAAAGACGGCGAAGGTAACCTTGTATTTCTGAGCGGCATGCCTATCATGAGTGATCTGTTAGACCTGGCGTCCGATGACGATGAAGAAGAATCTGAGTTCAAAATGACAGGTGCTACTCATTTGTATGCGAGCGGCATGACAATTATAGGACTGTTTATATTATACCGCCTAATGATGAGATATAAATAAATATAATGAATTGTATAAAAGGTTATAATTCATTATAGAATATGGATATTAACCATAGCGCTTATAGACTTGGAGGGCTACAAGAGCACCAAATACTTGAGATAAGCAATATGGCAGCAAATCATCTACAGGTAGTTTTCCTGCTGAAGCCATAACAATTGATACAGCAGGATTTACATGTCCGCCTGAAATATTCGCGGCCAGAAGTATGACAAGTGCTAGAGCAGCACCAATCGCAAGAGGATTACCAGTGGCAAGGATTACATACACAAAGAACGCAGTAGCAAGAAATTCGACTAAATAAGAATACATATTATAACATATATTGGGAAAAAATTAAAACATATGGTTCGTGGTTTGAGTTTTTTTTGCAGGCACGGTTGACCCACCTGCCCTCGTACGACGTAAAGCGTTATTTACTGTGTTTTTTTCACTGGAAGATGTAAATGATAAGGCGTTTCCTTGTTCGTTAAATGTACCTTTTCCAACACTAACAACCCGTCTTTTTCGTGCAACATCGGAAGCATCACGGTTGCCATACCATTTCATTTGGCTAGTATTAGGGACCGTTTCAATGTAACTTTTGCGGGATCTTTCGAATGATGACTGATTATCAGAAGTCAAATCTTTTTGAGGCATAGCATTTTTATTACTAGAAACGCCATTATTCAGATTATTATAGGTAAAACGCAACATCTCTATAACTGTTATAAAATAGTTATAGACATTATTTATTCGTGATTGTTTATCTTACTCTCATTAGGAACGAATAAGACCCGTTGCTCTCGTCACCACCATTTGCTAAATCATTGTAATTGTTGTTAATGTTGACCTGCTTCTTGTATTTAATGTAATCAGACGAGTCGGCAACAAATTTTGGGTTTGTAGTAGACGCCTCTACTCCAGTGGAGTCACAGTTGTTAAGGATTGAACCAATGCGTCCTTTCATGCCAGGTTTACTAGCATTAGTTTGATTTGACCCACCGCAGGTATAATTCTGACGAGACAAATAATCACCAGAGTTATTTACAGCACGGAATGGGGTAGCCGTTCGTGCGTGTCCGTTAATGCTTTTTGCGGTGAATCTGGTATTCCAAGAATCGCGCACGACTCTTCTAGACATAACTTGTTCGGAAGTTTTATAATTATTCACTGTCTGTCTCGCAGAAAACCCATTATAGGGACCTCCTAATACAGCACTTGAAGTTTCACTTGTATTCATAGACATTATTTATAGTATATTATAATATAATATTTTGTTCCGTTAAATTATATGATTTTTCATAAACATAATTAGACGCAAAATTTAACTCAATTGTAATTGATAACAAAACAACTAATGTATCTAAAGTTCCAGACACGATTGATGAATTACAAAATAAGTGAGTTATGAAAGCGATAAAACCCATGTTTGATATACACTCAGTTTCTGCCAGAATATTACTAAATGATATACGGTAATCCAGAAAAACTGGACGCATTGCTAATGGTTTATTGTATGTTAACTGGTTCGTCTTGACTAGTGAATATAAAATATTTTAATAACAATAAAAGTTACAGCATTTCATAGTGAAATATATACGTCCTCATACAGAATAATTTATTTAATTATATGAGTTAAAACGAACTCTATGTAAAATATAATAAAAAATATCTTTATTTTTATTATATGGAGAACCTAGAATATAGTAGTGATAGCGACAAGAGTAACAATACAAGTGACGCAGTTATTGTAGAACAATCACAAACAAATGATTTTGTTGATAATATTACACTTGAGTTGTTAATGAAAAAATCTCAATATAACAAATATGTATCACATAAAGATCCCGAAAAGTATATCAAAATGAAACAACATGTTGATAAAATGACGAAATACAAATATGAAATTATTGATTTAACAAAAGAATTATTAGATGATCCAGATAGACAGATTTCGTTGGAAATAAACGAGATATTTGAAGCTTACGTAAAAAAAATGATTAATCATTTTGAAATGAAAGAGATAGAATCCGGAAATCTTTTTACACCCAGAGCTTATAATCAAGATAACAATGATGATATGATGTTCGAAAAAATGGAAGAACCGGTAAGGACAAACAAAATAGACAATTCTTCTTTGTGGGGGAAGCGAATTAATAAGAAATAATATGAGACTATAATATAAAATGTCTAAAAGGGTAAAAAATACACGAAATAAAACAGTAAAAAAAATGAATTGCGGTCCATTAGGAAAAAGGTATGGCATAAGGGATAGTTGTCTAACAAAAGATGTATTAACGAAACTAAAAGAGGGATTTAATGAAAAATACCCTGACAATGTCATTAAAAGCAACCAGTCAAACCATATATGGAAAGATTTGAATAACAAGTTGCAACATTGTGACAAAGAAACATGCTGGTTGAATGTATTGAGTGACAAAAACCTGAAATATAAGGTAGAAACTCTATTATACGCACCTACAAAGCCAGTTGAGTGGAAGATGAAACCGAATACATGGTTATCGAATCATGACATTTTAGGAGTTATGAAACAATATGAAGAAGCTTACCCAAAGTATCGATTCATTGGACCTAGTCCAGTAGATTTTGATAAAATGCCACAGTTTGGATATCACGATTTTTGTAAGAGGGATGCTTACATAAGTAACAGCAATTGCGTATGCGGTGAGCTATGTGAATTTGATATTAATTATTATAAGAATAATAACATAGACAATATAGGAATTTGTTTCAATTTAGATAAACATACGGAGGGAGGTTCTCATTGGGTATCAGTTTTTATTGATTTGAAAGACAATTTTTTATTCTATTTTGATAGCCTTGGCGATGAAATGCCGAAAGAAATAGAAACACTTATTAAAAAAATCCAGAAACAAGGTAATATGACAATTCACATTAATGAACTCGAGCATCAAAAGGAAGATTCTGAATGCGGTATGTATACTCTTATGTTTTTAGTAACAATGTTGACAGGCACATGGATCAATCCTGGCAAAAAAGAGAATACTATATTTAAAAATAAACGCGAAAAAATATCATTTTTCAAAAATAAACGAATTTCTGATAATAAAGTGGCAAAGTTCAGAAATATTTATTTTAATGAGTAATTTCTCTTTATAGTATAACTATAATGAGTAATAATGAAGAGAATGAATCGGATAAAAAGGTTGCTCCAGAATACAAGGTAAAAGTAAAAACTTATCCCATGAAAGATGTTAACCGTTACGGTCATCAAATTGGCAAGGTAGTCACCAAGGTCAAAAATCGTTTCGTATTTAAACCAAGTGATATGGTAGACTATGACTTCAAAGAATTTATGGATTATGTCAAATGGGATACAAAGGAACCATTTGAAAAGAAACGCACAAACGACACTCGTACAAAGTTTTCTTTTTTGCCGAATACCGAAGAATTGTTACGTTTCCATCCTTTAAATATGAAACCAACCAAGCAAAATGGTGCCGGAAAGAAGAAAAGTAAGGCAACAAAGAGAAAAAAAAGAAAGGGTTCTCGAACAAAGAAAAATAGAACCCGAAAATAAATATAAATATAAGAAACGAATAATTATATTTATGTCAACATTCGTACATCCTGAGAATCAAAAGATAATATGGAATATAGTGAATTCTAATCCATATGTAACAGAGTATTTTGTAACTAATAAAAATACATCTAAGGAAACATGGTTTCGTAATATTATTGAAAAATTCTATTCCCAGAACCAAGATCGTAGTTTGTCTGTACCCGAGTTAAATCAGCTGAACAAAGATACTTTGAGTTTCATGATACAATCAATACATAACACGGCTCCTAATTTTCAAAGTACTCCCATTCCACCAATAACAAATGAGATAAACCCCATTAAAAAGACTGAAATACTCACTCCTCCATTAATAGAGAATACAAGGCAAGAACAATCTATATCTGACTTTAATGCCCGTCAACAAGAGTACGATAATATGACAAAGAAAAATATCCCGGACGAGATAGATTTCAAAGAAGGCAACAAAGACGAAGCGATACAGGACATGGATTATTTGATCAAACAACACATAAAAGAGCGAGAAGAACAATTACAATTAACTCCTCCGCCAAATATTATGCCAGAAACAACATCGAAGGAAGAGTCCGTTACAACTATGCCAGCTGCTATAACTATGCCGACTGCCACCACAAGAAACGGCCATTATGATATTGAAATAAAAGCCATTAATGATAACATAGTAGAGATGAAGGAGATGTTAAAAAAAAACAATGAATTATTGTCGATGATAATAAATAACGACCCACCTATCATGAATTCCGTTTTACAACAAACAGATGAACCAGGGAATATACAAACAACGATTATAGAAAAAGAAACAGTAGAAGAAAATGTTGATATTTCGATGAATCTACAACAAGGTAATCAAGATAATTAATATAAAAAAAAAATTATATTATTATTAATAATAATGGAACTATTTGAAAACACCCTTTTTATTAATTTAGATAGTAGAAAAGATCGCTTATCGCACGTAAAAAATGAATTACAAAAGATGAAAATAAAGGGAGAGCGAGTATCGGCAATAAAAACGTCAGATGGTGCTATAGGTTGCACTCTAAGTCATGTAAAATGTCTCGAATTGGCAAAATCTAGAGGATATAAACACGTATTTATTTGCGAAGATGATATTGACTTCAAGGACCCAAAATTATATACAGAGAACCTGAAAAAATTTCATAATAATAAAGAGATTAATTGGGATATATTAATTGTAGGTGGCAATAACGTTCCTCCCTATCACGCTGTAAACGATTATTGTATACGCATATTGAATTGCCAAACTACGACAGGATATATTGTAAAAGAGCATATGTATGA
>Ga0181388_1000005_pt1 | contig 57903 bp, 71 predicted proteins | sample 11SPOviralmetaG_FD_130120 | JGI IMG/M metagenome (GOLD analysis project Ga0181388, IMG submission 130120) | Marine viral communities from the oligotrophic San Pedro Time Series (SPOT) site, San Pedro Channel, CA, USA - 11 SPOT_SRF_2010-05-17 | ecosystem: Environmental > Aquatic > Marine > Strait...
TGATTGTTTCGTGCGTCGTGGAGATGCGTCCATCTGAATATGAACCGCATCAACGCCGTTGTGCGGCTAAAATGTGGGAGGCACTGACTAGCTTCGAGAACTGTGTGTCTGCTACACGAGGCAATAATCGGACGTATGGCCTACACAAAGACTGGGACAGTGCCAGTGAGCATGACGATGACGTGACGTATCTGGACTGGTGTCTCGAGCATGCCAAGACTATGGGCATCACGCAGGACACCAAGCCTACACCCAAGGCCAAGCCTGCACCCAAGCAGAACGTGTCGTCTGCTATCACGAATGCACTGGATACTTTGCTCGAGAGTGCTGACCTACCAAGTGTGGCACACATTGGTGACATGCAGGCCAAGGTGGTTGCACTTAATGGTGAGGTCGAGGACTTACGCAATACGATTGCGACCATGCCTACCACCACTACCCTTGCACCAGTGACTGTCGCATCGGACGGGACTATCCCATCCGGCACGGTGTCCATGGTGCCAGCACATGAGGCGTTCGGCATCACAGGCAGTGACGTCGGTATGTTCTGCATGGATGTGCCAGTGGGTGAGTGGGATGGTGTTCATCCCCATGTGCCAGTGAAGGACGAGGACTACGTGTTCGATAGCGAGACACTGGTTCCGACCCTGTTGGCCATCACTCATGGACGCATACCGTGGCTTAAAGGTCACACTGGTACAGGCAAGACGACGTTAGTGGAGCAAGTCTACGCTCGGTTGAACCTGCCTTTGTTCCGCCTCAATCTGGACAGTGACATCACACGTGGTGAGTTGGTTTGTCGTGAGGTATTGCGTACCGATGGCGATGGAAACACGGTGACTGAGTTTGTCGATGGCATCATACCTATGGCAATGCAACAGCCATGTGGATTGCTACTCGATGAGATTGATGCGTCACGTCCTGACTTGGGCTTCATCCTACAGCGCCTGACTGAGGGCAAGGGCTTCATGCTACTCGAGGATGGCGGTCGCACGATTGCACCACACCCACACTTCCGCATGTTTGCTACAGCCAACACGAATGGTCGTGGTGATGAGTCGGGTCTCTACTCTGGGACACGAGCGCTCGGCACTGCATTCGTCAATCGCTTCAAGCCTTACATCGAGGTGGACTACATGAGCGAGGACGAGGAGGCACAACTCATACAGGAGAAGGTGCCGACCATTGAGGCCAGTGATGCACGTGCGATTGCAGGTTATGCGACCGAGCATCGTGTGGCATTCAAGCAGGCAGACGTCACCCTTGCATGTTCACCACGAGACACGATGGCATTCGCTTCATCGGTCGTGGAGTACAAGCGGTGCTTCGGTGACAAGTCGGACTACATCGGGCTGGCATTCAAGCACAGCATCCTCAATGCGGCAGACAGTGATGACCGACAGGTACTCGATGGTCTAGCCAATCGCATCTTCAAATCAGGAGAGTAAACATGAGAAACGTATCAGGAGATATGCTGACCCACGAGGTCATTAAGACAGCCAAGACGTTCTATCGTTCGCAGGACTTGGACGTTCGTATCGGTGGTGACACTGCCGCGACGAACGGCAAGATGGTCATGCTACCTAGCATACCCACAGGTGTGGACTACACGGCAGACGAGGTCGCAGTAGTGCGTGGCTTCGTCGACCACGAGGCAGGCCACGGACGTCATACCAACTTCGCGCTTTGCAAGCGCAAGCCATGGAAGGACATGCTCAAGCGGTATGCACACTTCATGCCTATCGCTAATGGTTTGGAGGACGTTCGCATCGAACGTCACATCACCCAGGAGTACCCAGGCTCGAAGCGAAACCTGGAGGCTACGTCTGCATGGGCTAACAACATCTACCTCAAGCATCTCGAGGAAGACCCAGAGATTGCGAAGGACATCGCTCGTGTCGGTGCCATTGGCATCACATGGGAGGGACGTCGTCGCATGGGCTATGACGACCCGACTATCCAGCAGTGTCTCGACAGTCTACCCGCTGACTTGCGTAAGCAAATCAACGAGGCGGTGGACATGTTGGACAAGGCAGGCTCGACGTCTGACTGCTTCAAGGCCAGTGAGAAGCTGCTCAAGAAGTGGGGGCTCGACTTCGACCGTGTCGAAGCTGAGGAGAAACAGCAACAGCAGGCTCAAGAGGAGCGCGAGAAGCAAGAGCAGGAGCAACAGCAAGCGCAAGAGCAGGAGCAACGAGGAGGTGATGACGATGGTGATGAGAAAACATCCGAGGATGGTGGCGAGGAGACGCAGGAAGATGATGCAAGCGCTCCGGTCGGAGTCGAGACAGATGATGACAAGCCAGATGGAGATGATGACGGAGAGGTGCAGACACAATCCCATGGACTACCGGACGCACCCGCCGAGGCTCTCGACCCAAACCTAGACAAGGTCATGACCGACATCACATCACGTGCCGCTGGTTCGGTTGGCTCTTACACAGCCATCAATCGGGCATGGGACAATCATGCTACCCCCACGTCTGGATGTGAGGGCGAGGAGTGGTTGAAGAGATGTATTGATGAGACCCGCACGTATGAGCAGTACAAGGTGGTCTACCGAGGGATTGGTTCACGCCTCAACAAGATACGTCGCAACATCGAGCGCGCCCTTGTGTCTACACAGGAACGCACGTGGCGTGGTGGCTATGAGGAAGGCCAGTTGGATGGACGTGCTTTGGTGCGTGGTATGGCAGGTCAGTCGAATATCTACCGCAAACGTGAGGACACCCCCGAGATGGATACCAGCGTCATGCTTGTGCTTGATGGTTCAGGCTCGATGAATGGTGAGCCAGCACAGTTGACTATCCAAGCCACGATTGCGATGGCTGAGGTGTTCGAGAAGGTCGGCATACCATTCGCGGTGACTACCTTCAACACTCGTGCTCACGAAATTCACTACCGCAAGCGTGACTACAGGAACGCGTGGCATGGGTTCCACGGTCGTGGACGTGGGCATGCGATTAGCACCTACCTTCTCAAGCCATACGAGATGCCGCTACGCAAAGCGCAGGAGCGCATTGCGAGTTACCGAGCGCTGACCCGCCACAGTGATGGCAACACAGACGGTGACTCGTTGATGCACATCTATCAGGAGTACGTTCGTCCACGCCCAGAGAAGCGCAAGATTATCTTGAGCCTGAGCGACGGTGAGCCAGTGGGTACATGCAACAGGACGGAGAAGCGTCGCCTCAAGGAAGTGGTCGACACCATATCCAAAGACATCGAGGTCGTGGGCTTGGGCATCTTGCATGACGTGAGCCCCTACTACTCCAACAATGTGAGTGTCAGTGACTTGGATGAGTTGGCTAACACGACCATGAAGAAGGTCGCGCAGTTGCTACTCGGCAAGCGCTTCAAGGCCGACACACGTGAGGTCGCGTAAGTGTCGGGTTCTCACCCATTGGTTTGCATTGACGCCACGGCGATGGCCGTTCGGCTTCTGGTGGGACGTGGGTTGGGAAGTAAAACAAACCGGAGTGCCAGTGAAAGACATGGCACGAGTGAAAGCAATCGTTAGGAAACTTGAGAGGAGCAGGAAATGGAAATCGAGGACTTAATAACGAGACTGGAGCAGGCCGTTGCAGACGGTGAGATAACCCGATACGTCACCGGAGACGGGTGGCAACCAGGTTGGCGAGAATTGTGCCGTGAGTCGCTGATTGCCATCCGAGGAATGCAACGTCTACTGCCAGTGAACAAGACGTTCAACAGCCATGAGGTCGTCTATCACGGGTGGGTTACATGCAAGATGGACACGGACATCGTGGACGGTGTGCAGTTTAAGCGCAACAGCCAGTACGAGGGCGAGTTGCATAGGCACGGCTCGGGCACGGCATTTGTCAATCGCAAGTGGGTGGTGTGGGACAAGTACGGAGTATCCGCACGGTGCTTGAGCGTCGTGGAATTTGAGAGAAGTTTTATCAAAGGTGAGTTAGCAAAGGAGTTACCAGAGAATGACCGACAATCCGATTGAAGAAGCCCCGTGGGTGAAGGAGGACATCGAGCCTTTGACACACGTCACGGGCAATGAGTACCAGATGAACTGGCGGACAGTGTGGATTGGCACCGACCGAATGAGCGTTCGTCTACGTCAACACCAAGGCGGGATTGGACTGCGCCTTCACATCAACAACGAGCCAGTGGGTGAGGAGACGATTGTGTTCACCCCTGACATGCAATTTGAAGGAGACACACCAGATGACTAAGCAAGAGAAGCCAGAATGGAAGTTGATTGTGTTCAAGCCCGATGGCGAGGACGTGAGTTATTTCTATACGCACAACGAAGTGCAGTACCCAGAGAGCATAGCCCAGAACGCAGGGTTCAAGACGCAGGTGGTAAACCTGACGCATCAACGTGACTGGATGCGGTTACGCACGAAGGAACTGATAGACCGTATCAAATCCGGCATGACCACGATGCAAGACGGATTCATGGTCGAGAAGTTTGTGTATGACCACAACCATGCACTGCCCAACGAAGAGAAGTTTTTAGAGGAGGACTAGATGAACATCTTTGTATTAGACCGCGACCCTTTGGTCGCGGCACGTTACCATTGTGACAAGCACGTGCCCAAGATGGTGTTGGAGACAGCACAGATGCTGTGTACTGCACGTCACATGCACGGATTGGATGCGCCTTACAAGCGCGCTTACGAGAAGCACCCATGCACGCAGTGGGTGGCATCGTCTCTACACAATTATCAGTGGACGTGGTGCCTTGGTATGGGGCTTGGCATGGAGTACGAGAAGCGCTTTGGCAAGACACACAAAAGCTACGAGGTCATCAGGCGTTTGGCCAAGGGCTCGGCAAATATGGCCGAGGACATGACGCCATTCGCGCAGGCAATGCCGGACGAGTACAGGCAAGAGTGCGCCGTAGACGCTTATCGTTCGTATTATTTAGGTGATAAAGCAAGGTTTGCTACCTGGGATAGGAGCGAGATACCTAGTTGGTGGCACTAGGTGCCTACCTATTGACACCGAGGGCTCTCCCCTGATACTCTCCCGAACTGTCCCACTTTCAGGACAGTTAATATTAAAGTTATCATTAAAGGAAGGGTTATGAATAATGAAGTAGATACCCGTATAGCAAGGCTTGAGGGAAGATTAGAGTCGGTTGAGAAACAATTAAACGCATTCTTGGGTAAGCAGATTTTCTCCCCAAGCATAGACGGAGAAAGCCGCAATGCTATACTCCCACGCCTAACCCCCAAGCAACACGTGAGTATGCAAATGCTCATGAAGGGATACTCCAATGCGGAGATTGCCAAACGTCTTGGTGTTACTGAAAACACTGCAAAGGTACACGTGAGAGCAATCGCCAAGAAATATGGTGTTCAATCCCGTTCACAAATCGTGATGCAAGCGTTTCCAGAGTACGAAGCCATCCCTGCCTCAACTTACGAGGTCATGACAGGTGGCATTCCAAAAGATTGGGCGGAGCAATGGCTAAGTAAGGCAGTCAAGCACGACCCGTATAGAAGTAAGTATCAGGACTAGGAGCAGTCAAATGTTAGACTTAAAGTTACGAGGAAGTATCTATTACATATGCGGCTTTCACAAAGGGAAGCGAATTAGACAGACCGCGAAGACCAAAGACAAATGTGTCGCCGAAGGCATACGCGTCAAGATGGAACATGATTTGTTGTTCGGTCGCGCACCGTCAGGAGACAATGGCAAGACGTTCTCTGATGCAGTCGGAGGTTATCTGAAGAGACGTGCCCACACGAGTGACACCACGAGCGACTACTTGGTTAGGTTCATGGGTGAGTGGGACAAGATGGGCGTTCAGCAGATAGACCAGACGTTTCTCGAGGAGTGGCTAGACGCCAGGCTGGACTCGGTCAAGCCGCAGACAGTCAGGCGTGAGATAAACGCGTTCATGCCAGTGCTACGTCATGCACGTAAGCGTGGCTGGATAGACGAAGTACCCGACATCGAGAGGCCAGCGGACGGTGAGCCGAGGTTACGTGTGTTGAACGAGGAAGAGTATTCTGCGGTCATGAACAATCATGAAGAAGGAAACTACGGTAGCGGAATGGCTCGCTTCCTACTACACACAGGCGCTCGGATTGGTGAGGCAGTCAAGTTGCGGTTTGAAGATGTGCACACTGGGGAACACCCATACCTGACATTGAGGACACGCAAACGTAAGGGTGGCAAAGAAGCGACCCGAGACATACCAATCAATCCTGTCGTCTTGACGTATGGTGAGGATGTGTATGGACCATCTAGTGATTGGCCAAAGAGCGGTCGCGTGTGGTCTATATGGGATGACCAAAGAGCGGCGGGTAAAGCAGTGATGCGCTACGTCCATGGCTTAGGTATTGATGACTTCCGACCGCATGATTTGCGCAGGACTTTTGCAACTCGTTTGTTGCTTGCTGGTGCTGACATGCGTTCGGTTGCAGACCTACTTGGCCACACAAGTTTGGCCATGGTGATGCGGTATGCTGTACCCCCTAATAATCACAAGCGTGACCTTGTAAATTCATTGGGTGTGTAAGGTTGCGACCCACGAAACTAAAGAACTACTACTAAATTATAGAGGATTTTTGTTATGATTAACCAACGGAGAGGTGGCCGAGTGGCTGAAGGCACTCCCCTGCTAAGGGTAAGAACAGCACTAGGTACTATCTTTAAGAAACTATCGACACCTTTTGTAGAGGTGAAGACCAGTATCACAAGCCGCAACAAACACGTTGTGACCATCAAGAGACCCATTACGTCACAGCCGGAGGACATCTACCAGACCATGATAGATGTGCTACAGGCTCGTCTTGTTGAGGACATTGATGATTGGTCTCGCGATGAGTTTAACGAACTGAAAGACACACTCGTCGAGATGCGTGACTGTCGTCTTAGGTACGCCGCAACTCAAAAATAAACTGCAACACGATTGGTGTCCTCGAGAATTGCCCCGTGCCCTTGTAAGGTGATGCGGGGCTTCTCATTTGAAGGCCAAGTCGGTGCCGCAATTCTGTGTGGGAAGCGGCCACTGTGGAGGTACATGTGTCCGGTCTCGTATGGGAGGTATCTCCTGTACTGTTCACCGTCGACCCAGTAGTCAAGGCCACCGTCACCGTCTGGTAACTCAAGTGCTACCGTAAAGCTGAATGGCTTACTGAATGGCTCCGTCCACAAGAGACGCTGGAATGGCTCGTCTGTGTGTATGTTCGAGCCCTCCTCTCTCCTATCGTCACCACTACTATCGAAGATGTGGAAGCCCATGAGGCCAGCGAAGGGGAGGTCTATACATTCTCTGTCATATATCTTTCCAATCACGGAACGCGTGAGCCCCAGCAAGGGGCCGAACGCATCTTTAATCATTGGGTTCACTTGTTCTGCTACTTGATAGTAGGTGGCATGCCCCTCGGAAACGATGAGGTCATTGTATGTGGACGCTCCGATTGTCCAGAACGTACCCTCTCCCCGTGAAATCCAGTGGTCACGTAGGTGCTTTACTTTTTCTGCTTCGATTGCCGCCTGCTCAGGTTTGAGCAGAGGTATGTCTATGATGAGCGGCTCACTCGTAGGTGATGCCGTGGTCCTAGCTTCTTGCGCAAGTGCAGTCCACGCCGCTTCTTTCGACGCTTGCTCTTCATCGGTGGGGTGTATATGTGTGCCGTTTGCTTTGCCATCGCCTGTCACCTAGTAACTCCAGACCGTAGGCTTCGTAAAGCGGTCCTCTTGTGCGTCGTCAATGTGAATGAAGCGAGAAGACGTCGGTCCCTTTTGTGCGATACCAATACGCTGGATGCCCTTCATCATCGCCAGGGCGATGAACGCATGTGCCTGGTTACCGTAGACGTTTATGTCTATGGCACAGCCAGTGGTGTGTGTACCTGGGCGTTGTTTCTTTTTCTCGATTGGGTGCTCGGGACTGCGGTATGCAGACGTAACTCTGAATGGAAAGCCCAGCTCTTCGCGCATCTCTTCGACTACCTGCATGAACTGAATGTCCATGCCTTCATCTCCGGTGTGACTGCACTTGAGCTCGTCTCGTGTGAAATACTTTAAGTCGTCTAGTGTCATTAGTTTTCCTACTTTTTTTTACCAATTCCTGAGACAGCCCACCTGATTCCCATGCTCGCGGCTATGGCCCCGCAAAAAATATAGCTGTACCAATCCGGCGCGTGCTGCTGTAGGAAGACGAAGCCTTCCTTTACGTACTCTTGCGTCCACGGAAGGAAAGAACCAATGAAAGGCATGATGACAACAGCCAACGCAACCTCGTCTTTAAGGCTGTACCTTGTTTCTTTGAGGGCTTGAATGTCGTAATCAGTGACGGCTTGGGCCGTCGTCTGTATCTGCTGTATCTCAGCTTCGACTCGGGCCTCAGCGATGCGAGCTTTACTTTCAGACTTGGCTCGGCGCTGAGCCATAAAGTCGCCAGCAATACCAGTAACCCCGCTGATGATTGTTCCCCACATGTGTGTCTCCTAATTACTTCTTCCAACGAATACGTTTCGAGCTCGTCTTCCTCTTGGCTGCCGACGTGCACTGTGCTTTTGTCGGTCGACAAGCCGGATACCCCTTGCGTTTTTCGCCCTTCTGACGTCCACAAGGCTTCCCCGTCTTGCAGTCGACCCAACCTTTTCCGTTGTTTTGACTGAACCATGTCTTTAAGCTATTCGATTTCTTTGTCTTTTGTCGTCCTGCCATGACCTACCTCAATGGATTGCTTGCAGCATCTAAGCCGCGCCAGATGTCGTCTATCTCTCTGTTGATTTTCTCGAACGACTTGTCGATGCCGTCCACGGTTGTCTTGAATTGCTGCACGAGGACGTCGTTCTCTGCTGACGTCTTCTCTACTGCTGCGATGCGGTCACGCATATCCAGAAGCTCTCGCTGGTTCTCCATGATTGTCTCTAGGTTTGTGCCAAGGACTGTGAGCTTCTCTGTTGTTGCGCCGTTGCCTGACGTGGCTTCTTCCACTGCTTCGATGCGGCCATAGAACTCGGCTACCGCCCAGATACCACCGCCGATAGTCGTTGCCATTGACACTACTATGGCAATGTAGACGCCCCGTAACTTGACGCCGCCAATGTTTAGCTCAGTATCCTCAATAGCCAAGGTCTTGCTCCTCATAGATTTCTTGGCCGACACCGAGAACAGTGGCCATCTCTGCGTAGTTATGACCAAAGAAGCCGTGGTAGCTGACGTATTGGTTTGATGCCCACTCAAGTTTGAGGACATCGTCTACTGCGTTGAAGCTGACCTGCATGTTCATCGCTGTGCTGTTGAACTCTTGGGCTACCTCGTCTGTATGGTTGGTGACGAAGTCATCATTGGCCGCCGACAAGAAGACGGCTGCCTCCTGGGCGTGAGTTTCGATTGCCTCCAGGCTGTCATTGAATGCAGCAACGTCCTGCTGCGTCAGCTCGACGTCGGATTCAGAGATGAACTCCTGGAGCTGGAGCTGTTCGTCTACGGTGTCTGCTTCCTGGGCAACCTCGGCGACGGCCTCGACCTTTACTAATTCTTGGGCTGCGACGGCAAACATATCGACGGCATCACCAAGGTTATCCATGGCCTCGTCGTGTTTGTCCTCAAAGAACATCTGAGTGTTGTAATAGACGGCATCACGAACACCTTGAAGTGCGTCGTTGTAAGCTGTCATCTCTTCCATTGTGATGTTGTGTGGTGTCACTGTGTCTACACCAACAATCGTCCCCTGTGCTGCGAGGTGATGCGCCCCGGCTACTGCGTGCCGGGCGTTGTGAACCTTACCTGCAATCAGGCTACTTACGTCTACGAGATTATTTATCGCCGGGTCCGCGTACACTGGTGCGATACTGCTCAGAAATAGTAAGACTGCTGTCAATGTCTTCGTCATTAGATTTCTCCATCTGTAGAGTTAAGTTGTAAAACGGTTTGCGCTTTTTGTAGTCCGGTATGAATAAGAGTGGGTCCTTTTTCATTGTGTAGTAGGCGGCTCGTCCCACGACGAGCCTGCCGTTTATGGTCAAAGGGCAGGGCGTGCCCGAGTTGAACATGGAAATCCAGACTTCTGTGTCTGTGCACATGAGGGATACTGCGGCGATGGTCATGCCCAAATCCTTTAGGACTTTAGCGTCTCGCCTGCGATTACAGTTGACGTCCTGTCGATAGAACCCGCCCGATAGACCAAACAGATTTACCTGCGTGCCGATTGAATTGCCGACCAAGCACGTGTCTTGACCGCTACTGATGTAGCTCGGGGCGATTGCAGACGGAGGCGGCATCGTGTCCGATGAGGAGCCAGCGCCATTGAAGTTGTTTGTTGTGCTTGTGTTGTTGCTATCAACGGTGCTGTCAGAGGTGCTTGAGTTCAAGTCGCCATCTTGGTTGTTCTGGGCGTGGGCTAAACCCACGCACAGAAACAGCAGTAAGAGTGCACACCGCTTAACCATGACCCTTGTTTCCGTTGAGCTTGTGCGGGAACCAACGGATGAGTAACCAATAAGGTAGGTCAACGAGGCCGAGCCTCGAGTTCATCATGTTCTCGTGATGTTTGTCGTGATAGATTTCTGGCGAATACAGCAGGGCAACCAAGTGGTTTTGCGGAATGCTCTTCATGTGACCGACGTATAAGAGTAAGACTTGGTGTATGACCATGGTCATGTAGACGAAGGCCCACTCAGCGAATCCGAATGCCAGGGAGAATGCTGCTGCCGTGATGGCTGCCCATATCAAATAGTATTTTGCTTGGGCTAGATATAGTTTGTCTCGTAGTAAGTCGCGAACGTACATAAGGTTTGGGATGTGTCCAAAGATTTTCAGGTTGTGCATGAAAGAAAACTGGGGACCGTGGACGTCGCCTTCTTCGTCAGAGAATCTGTGGTGCTGCCGATGGACGGCGCTCCACGGGATGACGGCAGCAAGACCGAGGCCACCAGATATAAACGTGAATGGATAGCGTAACCAGTCAGGGCATTTCCATGTCGGGTGACAGACCGAGCGGTGATAGAAGGCAGAAGAGAGGACGAGCATGATGCCTGTCCCCACGAAGTACCAAAGCAAAAGCTCCCAGTTGGACTTGACCAGAAGCTCATAGCCCACGACACCGATAGTCATGAGGAATACACCCATGAGTATCGAACCTGTTTTACTGTTTAGATAATCAACCATAAATAACCCACCATATTATTAGACCGTAGACAAACGCCCGAAACATGGGGTTACACCACATGCTTTCGGTGTGCCACTCAAGAAGCAAACGCTTCTGGTTTATGCTTTGCGACGCCGCTTTGTAGGTTTCTTTGCCTTTTTTGAGGAGTTTCCCCAGTTTGCCGCTCCAACTTTGCGGCATTTCACTAGGGCCCCACTGGCGTAGGCGCTCGGCCAAACCTTGTAACGCGACTTTACCTTTCGATAACATGCGTCTTTCTTTCCAGCCGCCATCACTTACCTCTTTTCTGTGTGCAAGGACACGGCTTGTGCTGCATATTTCCTGAACGAGTGCGCCGCCCAAGCGGGCGCACGGACTTAGGCTTTCTCATTAACTTCTTCCTTGTGACACTCACAGGTACACCTCTCCCTATCGCAGGGCATCTCGGAACAGACGAAACAAATCACCACGCCTTGCATGACCAGTACCTTGCTTTCGTCTTTGGTCCCGGGTTGTCACAGTTGTGACGGGCCCGGAAGGACTTACGTCTTGCCGGAATGTTCTTTTTGATTTTCATGTTCGGGTCACCGAACCGCACAACCTTAACTGAGCCGCCGTCCTTTACGCAGACGCCAGACTTCTTCGGCCCGCCAGGAGTGCGGAACGGTTTGTTAAGTGATTTGCCTTTACAGGCAGACGATACTCGTTTTTTTGCGGCCATATCTATCTCCTTTGGCTTAAAGATAGATTACTTCTGATGGTTTAAGAGGTCGTCCCGATGTGCCAGCACAGCTTCGCACCAATCGTGCAGTTGCGAGACGCTGAGTGTGTTCTTCATTAGGTTCACGATGTTGCAGACTAGGTGGATGTTGTCTGTCCGGTAGCCGATAGAGCTATCTATGCGGTCAATGGAAGCGTTTGTGTAGACGGTACCCTCTCCCCTCTCTGTAGTCATGCTTCGCCCTGTAATCGCACACAGACCACCCTGAGAGAACCACAGGCCAGCGATGTCGCTTGGTGTGATGTGCCACTCATGTTTTGAGAAGCGCTTTCTGTGGTGTGACAGTTGTATTAGGAAGGGGATTGGGTCCTTTGAGTTAAAGCGCTCGGAGTCATAAGCTCTCTGGCACTCTGAGCAACGACCGTATGGCTGACCTTCTCTTGCTCCCGCCGATGGTCCACGCTTACGGAACTCATCAAGTGGATGTTCAAGGCCGCATGCTCGGCAAAGTCTGGAACCCTCTGACAATCAACCTCGCTAGTTTGCTTGCCGACGGATTGACAGTAAGTCAAACAGTCGGGCTTTAACTAGCTCGATGTGTCCAAGGACTTTGGTTGGGTCATCGAAGACATCGGGCGACCATCCAAGGAAGAGGCGCTCTTCTTCTGAGTCATCATCAAAGACGCGAGCCAAAAGAATTACGTTTTCTACAAGCCCCCCATCTTCTGAGATGTTGTTCAGCTCTGATAGCATGTCATCGAGGGACTCGAATTGGCTTTGTTTACTCATGTAAAACTCCTGACCAAATTAAATATGCACGGTATAGAACGGTCCAGTCGTCCAGTCTCATGACAACCAGGGACTTACCCGTGGGGACGTTATTCTTTCGTGTGATTACAACCGGGGCGTCATCGTTGTCCCGGGCAGCGATGCCTCGTTCTGCCTGCTCCATGGCAGCGTAGACGTTAGCGCGTTCTGTTCTCTTGGCTTCGACCCATATCTCTGGGGTTCCGTATAGGTCTGCCATCTGAACATCTTTCAGGCCGCCGCCGCTCAACGGCGAGCGGCTGACGTAGATACCTGTTTTTTCTGAGAGGTACTGGGCTAACTCATTCTCGTAGCCGTTACCTTTTGCCGTACTCATTCGTCGTCATACCCTCTCGAGGCTCGGCACTTCTTACAGTAGTACCAGTTCTTTGGCCTTTGCTCCGTGCACCCACAATCCATGCACGGACGCTCCCATGTAGCTACTGTTTCTTTTCGGGCGACAACATACTTAGCCCCCTCGAAGTCACGCAGACCTTCTCGGACGAGAATCCTTTTAAGAGTATCGACGCAGACACCAATTCGGTCTGCGGCTTCAGTAAGAGTTACATTATGGTGGTGTTCTCTAAGCCACTTCATGTTGTCGTCAGTTACATTGACGACCTTTGGCATATATTCCCTCCTGTGTTACAGACATTGTAACGATTTGTAGACGCTTGCAACACCTTTAGATAACTTTACCCGTCGAAAGTTGACAAGAGGCCGCGAATATGGTACAAAGTGTCTGTGACTTTGAGTTAATTAAGACTATCTCAGAGCCGACAGGGGCTTTAGGCCCCTGCGGCGTATCAAGACTTTAATCTCTAGTTAATTAAGAATGTGAATGTCACAGACACAAATTCTCGCACTCGACCTTGCATCTCGAACTGGATGGGCTCACTCAAATGGGAACGGCGGTGTGGTTGACTTGCGCAATAAGCAAAAAGACTGGGGCATGATGGGGCACAAGTGGAACTACGAGCTCCGCGAGATGATACAGCAGTGTCCACCAACACATATCTACTGTGAACTACCACCGAACAGACTAATGGGTGCAGCCAGAATGATTTTACTGGGCTTACATTGGCAAAGCAGAGCCATCGCGTTTGATTATTGCATCCCATTCAAAAATGTCGCAGTCCCTACGCTCAAGAAGTGGGCGACAGGTTCAGGTAAAGCGACTAAAGATGACATGATTAGAGCCGCATGCGAGCTCGATTGGCAGCAACCTGTAGACGACAACCACGCAGACGCAATCCTACTATGCAAGTACGGTGAGGCTAACGTGTGAGTGACGAACTACCAGCACTTGATAGTAAAGACAGATGGAAATACTCGGACGAGCAGTGGGTCAGCTTGGCACGCCAGTGGGCAGAGCACGCACCCGAATTAAAATCAGCCGTAGACGAGTTGCGAGAGCAATTCCCAGGCTCAATCGTGACCTACATCGGACCACGCAGATAACAGGTTGGGCATCAGCCGCTGTCTATCTCGGCACGGCGTATTGTTTAGTGGTTATTCTTTCGGCTCTGACTTAAAGAACACAGCAAACGTAAACCTGTAGTAGGGCGCGCAGGCCGCAGGTGGCCGGAGCGCATGAGGGCTGTCAGCCTCCATCCATAACACTTGGCCAGGCTTGTATGGGATACACGTCTGGATGTCTACACCATTCTCTTCATAGATTATCGTCTCCCCCGCCCACTCTTGCTCCCAATCCAGGTTGGCGTAATACACCAACGTATCCTCGCCCATGTGTGCATGAGAGAAGAAGACGTTTTGTGGGATAGTCAGGTTGACGAATGACCGGAGTGGCTCCCTATCACCAATCAAGTCCAATAACTTTTGGTCGCGTATGCGTGGCAGGAAGTTCATGTTATCCATGTCCTCCTCGCTATACGCTGATGTCAGGTATTGATGCGGCCTTGCCTTATCGCCAAGCCTGTCAGTGCCACCAATCGTGTACTTGCTTCTGTAGCAGAACTCGTAGAACTCCTGCATCTCAGCGTATGAAAAGGGTTCTGGGAATAGTCTATACATTGTCTATACCTAGCCATCCGTTGACGACCTCAAGTGGTTTAGTTAATTCCTGCGCAATGTCTATCGGCTGTCGGCCAGACAGTGCGAGCTCTTTGGCGCGACGCTTGGTGCTGTAACTGCTGACCAGCTTCTTGTTGCCCGTTATCTTGTGTGCCGCCCACCCTATGAACTGGATTGGGTCGTGGACATCCGTCCATTCCCTAACCTTACCGTACCTAACTTCCATGGCCATCGACACATACCAATCGTCGTCGAGCTTGCGTTGAAGTGCGTCCATTGGTGAGCGCTCGTAGTTACCATCCCACATCCCCGCCTTTTGTTTTGCGGTCTCCTCGTCTCGGTATATCTGCGCAATGCGTATCTGCGTTTCCAGAACTGTGAGCTGGTTGGTAGACCCAGCCTCCCGACCGAGCCCATCGTCTCCAGGCTTATTGCTGTGGTGCAGCATGATAACTGACATGCCAGCGTTGCGCAGACTTAGGGCCAGCCTGTTGATGTCAGCCCACTCTTCGGCGCTGTTCTCTGACATGCCTGACCACGCTGTTCGGATTGTGTCAAAGACAACGATGTCTGGGTTGTAGTAGTTAATCCACCCTTCCGTTTCTCTGACGCCAGCAGGAGAACGCATGTTGATTTCTTTATCCTCAAGCCAAGGTGTCCACACGGAGAACAAGTCCCCTGCGTCACCATACATCTGCCGAAGGTCAGTCAGCCTGCGACCAAGGTCGCCCTGCGATAACTCAAAATCCATATACAACACACGCGCTGGCTTCATCACTTCAAACGGACCGAAGTATCTTTGTCCAGCGGCCATTGAATACAATGCGTGTTGCAAGAACATCGTCTTGCCACTGCCACTGTACCCATGGACTTGAATGATTGTCTGCGGACGCAACCATGGTTCAATAAAGTATTCACGGTTCTTGCCTGCCTCGAGCAGAGCTTCGCTGTCTGATACGGTAATCAGTTTGCGTTCACGCGCCTCTCCATCGAACACCTCAATGTCTGGCCTCTTATATATGTAGTCACCTGTTTGCGCATCAAACCGCTCTGGGTGATTGCGGCGCTCCATACGCTCGACACTAAGAAGTGTGTCCTCAAACTCCTTGTCGCCAAGGTGCGACTCAAAGAAGTGGTCCATGAATGCGCGACACTTAACGCGAAGAGTTGGGCCAAATGCACCAGTAAGGACGGACTCGCTGGCGTAGCGCATCACCCTATCGTTACGGGCATTGCCTTCGCCGCTAGGTATCTTGCCGCTAGTAAATCCCTTGTCCTTAATAAAGGCTTCGGTTCGCTCCCACTCAGTGAGTAGCCTGCTTGGGTCAAAGCGTATGTCTGCTAGATTAAGGTCGCCGAATGAGAAGTTGTCGGCGTTGGCGGTACTCAGTTGCTCAGTACCTACCCAGTCCTTCCACATTGGCAGGTCATGCAGACGGTCGAAGCTCTCGGCTACCTTCCACCGATACCCCTTAGAAGGCGGTAGAAGCGCGTAACTGCCGTCGCCTCGGAAATCCAGCCCTGACGTTCTTGGCCAGTCTGCACCAGTCGAGTTATTCCCTGCTCTCGGGCCCCGTCTCTTGCCATCTTTAGGATGAGTAAACCAGAGGTGACATCCCCTCTTCGTCGATACGGAGATGGGCGAGCGCATTCCGCAGCTAATCGCCGCATTGAGCGCAGCATCATTATCGCAGTCAACAATGACGACGCCCGATATTTCTCCCGTAACGACCGCGATGTTGGCCTCGGGCCACATCGTAAACCAATCAGTGACTTCTTCTTCCGTAGGAAGACGGGTCTGGTAGTCCCTCCACTTAACTGCCGGACGCTTCGTGTCCGCGTGTATAGGGATGACTGATAACCCCTCATCCAGATATTCCAGAGCTGCGTTCAGGACTGCGTCTTTGGTCATTGGTGTTCCCCTCTATGTAATCATCAATACTAATAGTTGGCTGGCATTGCTTAATCCGCGCCAGCATGCGGCTTGAAATCATCCCTTGATTTATCCATCTGTAGGGCGTCGTCCTTGACACCCCTAACTGTTGCGCCAGAGCTGAGGCTCCGCCGCAATCAGCGACTAATCGTTCTATATCGAAAGACATTATATTGACACCCTTTGGTGATTATTAGTTGACACTGTAGTGCAAACATGACACCTTTAGGTCTCTTAATCAAGATTAAATTGAGGTTATTATGAAATTACGGAAACCAAGCGCCAGTAGTGCGCCCAAAACTCCCTTCACAAAACCTGTTACCGAATGGCACGCTGAGAAACGTGGCGGTGTCTGGTATGTGGAGAGCAAAGAGTTTCAGCAGTGGGTGAGTGAGGCTCACAAACTGGAAGAACAAATCGAGTCTCTTTCTGAGGCACGCAATGAAGCACTCCACCGCATTCGCGAAATGACTGTGAATGTAAAAGAGAATCCTGACGATGATGTCGACATGAGCGGACATGGCTTCGACGTCAAAGTCAAACGACGTAATCAGTTCCGTTGGGACAGCGTCAAACTGGAGGAGATATTTGCTCAGTCAAGCAATCTCCCCACCCACGTTAAGAAAAATCTAAGCGTGGACCGTCGTACATTTGAGACGGGGTTGACCGCAAGCGAGCAAGACGAGCTTCGGCCAGCATTAAATGTAGTTAGCCAAAAGTCCGCAGTAACCATAACTAGGAGCCGATGATGGGATTATTTAATTCAACATCTAACGCCGGAATGAAGCACCACAAGACGCTTCTTTACGGACACCACGGGTGGGGTAAGACCTACCAATGCCGCTACTATGCTGAAGAGTATGGTAAGGGGCTAATTATCTCTGGCGAGAGTGGTCTTGCCAGCCTGTCCGATGTGGACATTGATGTCGTTGACTTCGTTGGTTGGGACAGCAAGTACCACCCAAACCTCGAAGAGGGGCAATACTGCTTCAGAGACATTCTGCGACTGGTCAAGAGTGACGAGTTTAAGAAGGAAGAGTACAAGTGGATTTGCATCGACAGCCTGACTGAGATGTCTGACCGCTGTATGGCGGACGTCGAAAAAGAGTTCGACAGCCCTACCGACATGCGTAAGTGGCAGGACTATGAGCGTCAGATGATTGGTGCGCTCAAGTTCATTCGTGACTTACCTTACGAAGTCTACGTCACGTGCCTCGCCAAAGAGGAAAAGAATGACAATGACGCCATTGAGTATTGGCCGATGGTCACGCAAACCAAGGTGGCCAAGAAGTTGCCAGCCTTGTTTGACCACGTCTTCTGTGGCCTACGTTCTACGGATGAAAGCAGTGGAGCTGTCACCGTATCTCGCCAAATCATTACCGACTCTGTGCGCGGATGGCATGGCAAAACCCGCGACCCTCGTGGTCGCCTCAAAGCCGTAGAAAAAAGCGGCAATGTTGTTGAGCTTCTCAAGCGTATGAGTAGCGACGACAGTCAACTGAAAGCAGCGGAGTAAAATATGTCTGATTGGAGTTTCGATAAAATTGACCTTGGTTCTGTGGATGAAGGTGGTGGACGCGCAACGCTCACCCCTGGAAATCACGCAGTGAAAGTATCTGAGGCAACTATCAAATCAACGAAGGCTGGCAACGGCAAATACATCGAGGTCAAACTCGCTAATGATGCAGGCCAGTATGTGATTGACCGCATTAACGTGGTCAACAAAAACCCAAAGGCACAGGAGATTGGTCTGTCCCGTCTCAAGTCTTTGCTTATGCACGGTGGTCACGCCACTCCTGATAAGCCAGGTGACATTGCGTCTCTGGTTGGTCTTGAGTTGGGTGTTCGTGTTGAGCAAGGCGATAGCTGGCGGGACTCGGATGGCAACACCCGACCTGGTGGTGGTCAGCCGCGTAACAGTGGTGCGTATTTTGCGCTTGACGGTAACGTCGAGCTTGGAGAGTCGGACGCACCTCGCATGAGTTCTGGCAGCTCGGCATCGGCTCCCGAGGGTACAGCGTCTACAGGCGCGATGCCCAACGATGATATACCTTTTTAATTAACCCCCCTTATTAACTAGAAAGGTAGGGGGCGTCCTGACTGAGCTGTCACTGAGAACAGGGCGTCCCCATTTTTTATGGAAGATATTGTAGAAAAAATAGATGAGTCCGAAGTCGAGAAGAGCCAGAACAGGGCTTATCTTGGCGCGTCAATGATTGGCAATGAGTGCGAAGGTTACTTGCAGATGGGATTGCGCGGCTATCCTAAAAAGCCCTTCCCTCCAAATGTACTGCGCATATTCCAGCTTGGTCACATCATTGAGGACTTGGTTGTTGGTCACCTAAAGAAGGCTGGCTATCACGTCATGGAGAAGGATGACTTCACCGGACGCCAGTTTGAGTGGAAGGATATTGGCGGTCACATCAAGGCTCATGCTGATGGCATGATTGACCTTGGTCTTGGTCGCTTATCCCTACTAGAGATTAAGTCGATGAACGATAAGAAGCACAAAGAGTTCGTCAAGCGTGGCATCAAGGCCGCAAACAAAACCTACTATGAGCAAGTCCAGATGATGATGGGCATGAGCGGCACCCTTAAAGAGGCGCTGTTCATTGCTTACAACAAGAACAACAGCACTTACCACTGTGAGGTTGTTGAGTTCGATGACTTGGATTACGCGTTCATTGTAGACAAAGCCAACCGCGTTCTTGCTGGCAGCGCTGTTCGTCTACGCAGAGAGCGAGGGAAGTTCCCCTGCTCCTGGTGTGACCGAGAAGCCTTGTGCTGGACAGACGAGGCAGACGAAGAAATACCTGCGATTTGCAGGACATGCGACCACGCTCGTGCTCACGAAGACGGTGGGTGGAAGTGCACCTTACATAAAAAAATATGCGGCGACCCTTGTGATGACTGGGTCAGGCTGAAGATGGAGGAAGCATTGTGAGTTACTTAGAGAGACTGCTTACTCTCGACAAAGTTATCGAGCAGTTAGGGCAGTCAAAGTGTGAAGAGATAAAGCTCAGTCATCAAGTGGTGAGTATGAGCGAGCGGATTGGCCAGATGGGGGAGAGTGATAAAAAACCTTCTGACTCTCTCATCAAGGTGATGGACAAGCGGCGCTACACAAGAGAGCGACTGACTGAGGTTCGGGTAGAAATACAAGAGCTGGAGACAGAAAAAGAAAGACTAAAAACAACACTGGAGTTTGGCGATGAGTAGGATATTACAAGACGCGATTGATGTTATTGAAGAACGTGGTGAGAGCTACGGTCATCCTCGGGATAATCTAAAACGCATCGCCGAGATGTGGAGCACTTACTTAGGCATTGAGGTCGGCATGCACGACGTGGGTATGATGATGATATTGCTAAAGGTTGCTCGCACTGTTCCGACCCCTGCACATAGAGACAGCTTGGTTGATATTGTTGGTTATGTCGGCGCTATAGAGCAGGCACTAGACCTTGATTAAGATGTGGCATGTGACTGTCCGCGAGGCAGAAGAAGGCGCGATGTTCTTAGACATGTCGGATGTCCTCGATGACATAGGCTGGGAGCATGGAGACGAACTTGTCTTCATCAAGAAGGAAGACGGCTCCATACTCATTCGGAAAAAGTTTAGTCCCAATCCTTAGTCCAGTTAGTGTTCCAGCCTGATGACTTCTTGCCTGGTTTCGTTGGTTCTCCAGCCACCTTGTCTACGAGGTCTTCTCTGAGACTTCTGATGCCACCAGCTACAGGAATACGTTGAGCAACTGCTCTCATGGCATTTCTTTCTTTGCCTGTGCCGTTCTCATCTCCGCGCATTGCGGCATCCCAACCACCAGATACAACGTCATATCCAGCCCACAAGGTTCCTACCCAAGGACCGCCTGCAACACCTGCTGTTCGCATGGCTCCGTAGGCACCGCCTTGGTCAACTTGTTCAGTAGTCTGATACATCATGTCTGCGAGGAGGCCCAAGCCACCGAGCATCACAAAGCCTTCCAGATACCAACCCAAGAATGCGTCTACGTCTCCGTGTAAGCCAGGGTCGAAACCAAGACGTTCTGCCATTTCTTGTGCAGAGCGTTCTCGTAGATTGTCCCCGTCCTCACCACGTCTCTGCACCACGTCTTTGACGGCCAGAGTTCCGGCACCCGCAGCAGGAGCCACCGAGGCCAGCATCAGGAGAGGACCAAAACGACGTCCACCACCTGTTACGGGGTCGACTTGTGTGGCCTGCTTGATGCTGTCGCCCACCATGCGCTGAAGCATAAGTGGGTATGACTTGAGCTGGAATATCATGGCACCGACGGGTGTCTGAGCCCACAACGGAATGTCGTTGGGGTTAGGTGTGAAGATGCTTTCGTTAGCAAACTTGTTAATTGCAGAGCGAAGTTCAGGCATCTCGTTAAAGTCAGAGACGTTGTCGATGCGACGGTTTTGAGCCAGCATATCATCCAAGCCGTAACGACGGAGGATGCGGTACGCTTTCTTGAACGTCCGGTTCTGGGCGGTCAGTGGCGCTTGCGGGTTGAAGTTCGTAATCGCTCGGTTGAACTCAGACTTGAACCACTCAAAGCCAACTGCCCCAGCCATCTCACGCTGTGTATTTGTCCATGGTGTGAGCATTGTGCCGTTAAAGAATGCGACAGTGTTCTTGGACGATACAGAGCCATAGAGACCCGTCATGCGCTCGTGAACAATGTTCTCAATCGCAACCCCAGAAGACCTGATGAAGTCCCTGTAGTGTGGGTCTGCGGCGTATTTAGCCATACCCTGAGACCAAGACTTGAGGCTGCCAGTTCTGATGGCGGACAGTGCAGGGTCACCTAATGACGTGAGGGTTGTGAAGCCCAACAATGTCACCGAGTTAAAGTTACGCATGTTCTTGGAGAAGGTATGAGCGCCAGAGAAGTTTACCGAAGAGGCATCAACTGGTTTGCGCATAATCGCGCGCATAACGCCGTTGGCACCTTTGACCACATCAGCGTGCGGACGGCTTCCAAGAGCCTGTCTATCCATGATTGCGCCAGTGATAGCATCCACGCGCTTCTCATAGACCCCTTTGTCTATTGCGTTTGTGCTTGTGTCGAGAGACATCAGATAATCTTTTACCGCAGCGCTTCCTTCTTGCGCACGGCTGATTGCTTCTTTTGCAGCCTCGACACCACCAGCACGGTCCTGGAACGGCATCGGTGTGATGCGCTCCAGACTGCCAATGTCTACGGTATCGTTAGTGTTGCTCTCGAATGAACGAAGCTCGCGCTTCGCTATTTTGTTCGTTGACAGCAGGTGGCCAATAGACTGGGTCATGTCACCCGAGTCCTCTATGACTAACATATAGTCATGGAAGCCGTGCGATTGTTGACCGAACTTCTGAGAGAAGTCGATGCGACGAACAGCACCGTCCACATACTTAGACATGATGGCCTCGAGGTCATCCTCTAAATAGTTTCCAACATCGTCGAGCTCTTCCACAAACTTATCTAGGCGAATGAGGCGCTGGTAATCAAGATGGTCACCAGTGACGTCGCGACTGCCGCCAGTAGGCGGTGGTGTGTAGACACCATCGTCGTCGATGAGGTTGCCCATAACACGACGGGCTGTCTCTAGCGCCTGGTTATCATTCAAGGGGGCGTCTCTATCCATAGACTCACGCTTGAAATAGTTGGCCATGGACTTGAGGAAGGCGTCTTCGTTCTGACGTATCTTCTCGACATTCCAGACTTGTGGGAAGTAGTTGTTTACCGCCCCAATCATAACGCCCTGGTCCTTCATCTCTCCGTGTAGACGGTCAAAGATGCCCCGGATGTTTTTGTATGCAGCTCGTTCTGCTGCGTCCATGCTTTGCTCGTAGCGGTTGCCCGTTGGTCGGCGCAGTGCGTTCACAATTTTCCTGTGAGAACCAGGTTGTTTTGCGCGGAACTTCTCAGGCATGAACGTGTATTGAGTTTGCGAACGGAGCCATGAGTTTAGAGTTCCAGGGCTGTCCTTGAGGCTACGCAACTGCTTGAACAGTGGCACAAGTATGCTGCCTGTCTTGCCGTTGACGCGCTCAAAGTGACCTGTGCCTGCCTCGCGCGATGGCGCAATCCAATCAGCAAACCAATTTAGTCCATCACGACGCAGACGCTCTGAGTTTTCAAGGAACCCTTTGTTCCAAAGTCGGCCCATTGCCCCAGCTTCGCGAGAGTCTGGCACCTTGCCTTTCGACATCTTAATCATGCCGCTAGTGGCAGACGGAGCCATGCCTGACTGGTCAAGCGCTACACCAAGAGACGTTGCGTGTTGTCCGTTTAGCTGAAGACCCTCAAACGCTGTAGACATAAACGCATTATTTACTGCACGAATGGCGGGCTTAGCGCCGAAGCCAATGTCACTGTCAATGCTCGTGTTGTCGAAGTAGGTGTCGTCTACCGGGCGGACGTTTTCGTTATGGAACACGACCAATGAACGCTTACCGTCCACAGTCTCAGTCACACTGTCGACGCCAATGTTGCCCAGTGTTGTGCGGATTTCACGTTCCGCTGTGGCGGGGTTCTTGGCGGATGGGTCTATTAGTCCCTTCAACCAAGCGTGAGCCTCAGTGCCTGTCATCTCTTGACTAAGACCCTCAGCGGCGAGCCGCAGTTTCTCTTGGGTAACGCCAGCATCACGAGCCATCAGGTCATTGACGATGGCATTGATTAAGCTGCTGTCTCTCATGTCGTATGACACGGCGTCGTCGAAGTGGGCGACGCTCTCTGCTTTGATATAGACAGGTTCCGCAGATTTTTGCCCAGGGAATAGACTGTCCAATTCCCTGTCTATTTCACTAATCTGGTACTCAGCTATCTCTGCTTCGGCGGAGAACACGTCAGCGTTCTCGCCCTGCTCAGCGCGGTCACGCATCTTTGCAGACAACTCTTGGAAGCGAGCCCTAGACTCGAGAAGCCCTTGCATGTCAGCAATAGCTTCCTCACTCTGGCCCTCCATGATTGACGCAATCTTTTCAGCAGTCAGCCCAGCTCGTTCGTCCACATCGGATGCGTCCATGAATACGCGTTTGGCACGACCAAACCCAGTCTTCTCTGGTTTAACCACACCACCTTTTGTGCGACCACCGAAGTATGGGACTGGTGTATCACCGCCCCCTACGCCGTTACCCACGAAGTTTAGGATTGCGTTCTTGCGACCCGGAGTCGCTGTGCTGAACGCCTCACCAGCAAACTCAGCGGCCATCGGTGTAGACATGCGTTCGCGTATGACAGTCGAGCGGCCAGGTAGGCTGGAGAACGATGCCTCCGGCGGCGAGAACATGTTGCCAAAGCGGTCAATCATTGGGTGAGCCAGCTTTAACTCGTTTGGCATTATACCGTTTGTCAAATAAGCGATGTTTTCTGACACATATTCAACCATCTCGATGGCGTCATTGCTCAGATTCAGCTTGTTAGAGCTTTTTCTCATGCTTGATTTAATGATGTTGATGGCTTGCTCGCGTGTTTCTACACCGAATACGTCCTGGACATCACCAACCTCAACCAATTCTGAGCCGATAACCAGGTCAATCAAGTCGTCTACCGCGCTTTCGTCCGACGCTTCAATCTTTACAGCGATTTTTCGGAGGTTATTGCGGGCGTTCTTGAAGGAGTCAGAAGCATAGTCACCCATAAACATCTCTGTATCGGTGGCTCGCGAATAGTCTCCGCCTATTGAGTTGAGTAATCCAATAGTCATCTCGCCTTCTTGCATCCCAGTCAGGATGTTAATGCGTGAGTACAATGTTCTCATGCCGTGGGCGACTACAGGGTTGCGCTGCGAAAGCTGGCTTTGTGCTTCGCGAAGTGCGAACGGGCCAGACGGTGTAACGCTGTCTTTGTCTACGCCTACGGTGTAAGTCACCTCAGTGCCTACTGCATCAGCTACGACTTGGTCGGTGACCCCAGTCTCTGTAATAGATGGGTCCTGAACTTCGGCGCGCTGCCTATGAAGCAACTCCATCCCAAGCTGACGACCGTAGTCGTTTTTGTTCTGGTCGAACGCACGCTGGATTTTGTCTGTAGACGCAACGCGAGGAGAGAACGTGTCCTCCATTTCGGTAGGAGCTGTTGTCGTAACATCTGGCTCTATAGCCTGCTGTTTGACTTGCGCCTCTGTCTTGGCTGGGCGCTTCTCAGCATTGCGGCGGCGCTTGGCGTTCCTGCCAATAGCCTTCATCTTCTCACGATACGGGTGTGGCTTCGGTCGAGGTGCCAAGGATAGGTCTGGCAGGATTTTAGATGCCTCGTCTGGCAGGTTGTTGAAGGTTTTACGGCCCTCTCCAATCATAATGTCCAGAATCTCGAATGCAGACATAGCCTGACCGTCTGTCTCTCCGTCAAGTATTCCATCAACTGCCTTGAGCACACTTTCTGCGCGGCGCTCAATACCAGAAAGGTAAGCGTCAGTTCTCATGAACTCATCGAACTCACCCGAGGCAACAACCTCTTCCGGCATATCAAGCGCGTCATAGATGCGCTTATACAGGGTGCGTGACAGCCCGTTTGTTTTCTTAGTTAAACCAAAGGATGTGTTATCCGAGCCTGCTCCAACCAAACCATACAGGCGGTTAGCCAGTTCTTGTGCTTGGTGCAGTATGCCTTCGGGGCTGTCTAGCTCTATTGCTTCGATTAGGTCATCTGCAATGAGCTGGAAGTCCACCATCCTGCGGACGAGTGCTTTACCGCCAGCAGACGAAGGCGCATCAACGCCTCCCTGAGCTGCGACTGCGCGCTCTGGCTCGGGCATAATTTTGGAGAACAAGGGAACCAGGTCTGCATCGACCTTGTTCGGGTTCATCATTTGGTCGACGACATTACGAATGTAACGTGAGACCTCACCCCACCATTCAGGGCTGACGTACTGGCTCATTCTTTCGTAATAAGCAACGTCACGGAACTTGGGTGACAGACGCTCTTGGTTAGCCCAAATCATAAACTGGTCTGCGAAAAATTCTTGGGGCGAACGCGTGTCCTTGCGCAAACGCATGGCTCCGGCCAGTTGTGCGTCAGGTACATTCATGTCGAGGATTGCGTCTTCGTCAGCTCTGCCCTCATTCATGTACTTCTGCATGCCATCCCAGAACGTGAGCCTGTCCTCATTGGAGAGGACGTTATTGTATGCCCAGTGAGCAAGCTCGTGCACCATTGTGTGAACACGTGGCGTCATCGGGTTTACTTGTTCTGCGGCAACCTGGACGGTGTTTTGTTCAGGGCGGTACATACCGTTTGCGCCAGCAACATCAGGCTCACCAAATTTAGGTGACCCTTTGCCAGCACCAGACAGGACCTCAAGAAGGCGGCGGCCTTCTTTCTTTTCTGATGCGTTGAAGTTAATCGCGTGCACCTTAAATTGACGCTGACTCTCCTTGAGAGCCTCAGTCGGCAAGCGGATTTCTTCTGGAATGTACTTGGCTCGGAACTCATACATAGCGCGGACAAAGTCAACGACGTTGCCTTGCTTGTTTAAGTTGATACCACCACCATTTGCCTTGCCTATGTTAGGCCAGCCAACAGACATCTCCGCTGTTCGCAAGATGGTGTCTAGGCGCTGCTTGTTAATCTCAGCACCTTTGAGCCTACCCAACAATGCAAACGGGTTTTGACTTTGGTTGTCTCCCACGGGGATTAGTTCGGCCATATCCAGCAGCACATCAAGGTCTGCGTCAGCGATTTCCACTGGAATTTTAGATGCTTCGTATGAGCTAATGAATGCACGCGCTGGTGCATTGGCACCAGGCGTGAATGGCTCAAAGGAACTCTCAGCGAGCTTTGTGCCGTAGGTTGCGCTTCCGTCTACGTAACCAACCTCAAAGTCCTTGATGCTGGACTTGCCGAGCAACGTGTTGATGTCAGCACCAGACTGGAGTTGTTTCTGCGAAATCACACGGATGGGTTTGTCCGGGTCAACGGGACGTAAGGCCAGGATTCTACCGTCTGCGTCTATGTTCGGAACGTCAGGTACATTTCCAGATACTTCGCCTTTGACCCTTTTAGTGTCAACGCCGTTGACTTCTGCAATCAAACGGTCAAGGTCACCATGACCATCAACAAAGTCGTTAGCAATCTGAGTAAGACGGCTACGCTCTGGCATAGACGGCTCGTCGATGTTTACGTCAGCTTTGGGTGCACTCTCGGCTTCGCCACGCATGTAGCGCATGAGCGCTTCATCTTTGTAGTTTTGCTTAGTGACGGGGTCGTAAAAGTATCCCTTGCCATACTCGGCTCGCTCACGCTTGACTGCTTTACGGCCACCCGGGAGTGACTTGGTTGTTGCCGCACCACCAAAGATTTCTTCTCCGCCAGTGGAGACGTAAGAGACGGGTGACATGTCTTGCTCGCGACGAGTCCGGGTTTTACCGTCCGGGTCGGTAACGTCCTTCATTAGCTCACGCTCTGCGTAAGCTCTTGCCTGGTCTGCACCATAAATGGTGTTACCCTTTGCGCCTTCGGTTCCTTTGATGACCTTGGGTGCTGGGCCGATAACTGTGCGCCCGTCGCCTATATCTGTGTTGCGACGCAGGAAGCTCTGTAGACGACCACGGGATGTGCGGCCAGCAGTTGTTTCAACTGGGGGACTTCCGAGTGGACTACTGGTTTGGCTTTTAGGCTCAGGCTTGGGCAAGAAGCTCTCGGACAGTGCTTGACCCTCTGCGATTGTCGTTGCGACATCCTCGTCCATGCTGGGGTTGTTTGCCAGCAGGTTCTCTTTGAGTATCTTTGCGCGACGCTTTTGTGTCTTTGTTAAGTTGGCGCGAGACTGGAATGCAGACTGAGCAAGCTCAGCTTCTACCGCATCCATCAGCTCGTCTGCATTCTTGGGGTCTGTTTTGCGTAAGATTTCCCTGATAACACGAGGCTCTTGCTCAAGCAGGGTAAAGAAACCATCATCGCCCAGCTTTTCGCGGATAGGTGTAAGCGCATTCAGGGCGCGCTCTGCGAGACCTTCGCCCAGTCGCGCTGAATCCCGCGCTTCTTTTGTGGCTTGTCGGAGCTGTTTGGTTGATTGCGTAGTAAGAGCGCCGCTATCGGTCGTATCAATATCGCCGTTGGCAATCATCGCACGCAAGTCATCCTCGTCCATGCCAGCATCTTCTAGCATCTTCGTCATGGTCTTGCGTTGGTTGTCGCTCCGATAGTTGATGTCTGCTGGCTGCTCGACCGCTTCGTCGGCTACGTCAGCTACTACATCTGGAGTTGCATCCGCTGGGCGTGCTGCTGTCTGTACCTCAACACCTTTGTTCTTGGCAATCTTCCTTACGTCGGCAATGGTAAATCCATTCTTGCCTGATGGTGTCTGGCCAGCGAAGTCTTCTGGAGTGAGCCCTGCGCCAACCGCTTTTTCTTTGACTGAGTTACGGCTGAACTTAAAGTCGTCCAGGTTCGGGGCGGGAGCTTCTTCCGCCTGAGCTTCTACATCCGGGGCTGCCTCGGTTGCTTCCGGGGTTGCGTCTTCTTTTTTCTTCTTCGCAGCAAACTCGGCTTCTGCCTTGCGTAGACGTTCTATGATTCCAGGGTCACCGTTCTCGATTGCCTGGTCGTACAGCGCACGCAGATTATTTAACTCAGTGTTGAGTCGGCGTGCTTTGTCTATTCGCGCTGGTTCGTTTGAAGCAAAGTTATCGGCAATCTCGGCCTGGTAGTTATTCATGCGGTCGCCAAGGCTACGCATCTCCGTCAACGTGTTTATTCTTGCCTGGATTGCTTCCTTGTTTCCTGGGTTATCAAGGTTGTCGCGCAGGTCTTCAGCCGCTCTGGCAATCTCATTATCAATCGCGGCTACGTTTATCTCGCGCCCTACGTCGATGCCAGTGCGGTTGTCTCCGTCAATCTCCGCTGCTTGTTGTGCGCCTGCATCAACGTCCGCATCAACTTCGGGTACTTCTTCTTCAATAAAGTCTGGGTTGGCTGAACGCTGCAAGTCAGTCTTGAGGACTTGACCCACGTATGGCTGCGGCATTTGCAGGATGTCTTCTTCGGTGTATCCCAAGTCTGCGAGCTTTTTATTTTCGCGAGCGATGGTTCCTGGTGCGGCTACATTGCGGCCCATCTTTTGATAAGCGCCACCAGCGGCACCAAATACGCCACCAGCTACACCACCAAGAGCACCACCAAGGGCTGTTGCTCCAGCAAGTTCGCCAACACTGAACCCGTCCTGTAGACCAACCTGTTGGTCTCGGACTTGCTCGAGCGCATTGAATGCGCCTTCAGTCAGTGCCCCGGCGGCTGCCTCGCCTTTGGCACCAGCCGTAACCGCTTTACGCATTACAGCATTGCCACCAGTTCTGATTGCAGCTTTCGCTGCTGCGCCACCAGCCCCGAAACCAATTAGGTTAAGTGGGTCGGCTGCGGCAGCGAGAATGTTTTGACCAAGCCCAGCAGCACCGCGTCCGCCTTCTTCATAGAAGTTGGGCGTGCTGTCATAAACCTCTTTCATGCGGCGCATGAGAGTGACTTGTCTGTCGTCTGATGTGTATGCCTCACCAACCTGCTTGGCCAGTGAAACGGAGTTCATAGATGCCCACGTCTGGTCAGAGTAAAACTCATCAATCAGGTCGGCGTCATTATCGAAGTATTGGCTTTTCTTGGAATAGTATTCGCGCAGCTCAGCGATAAAACGCGGGTCGCGAAATGCGTCCAGTCCAGTTGCGGTGCTTAATGTGCCTGAGTCGTAGGAAGAGACATCACTGACCTCTTCGTCAAAGCTGAACAGGTCGGTGTTGTAGTTGTTGTCAAACTCATTTGCCACGTCGGTACTCCAGTTTCCGGTTTAGTGGATATTTCCACCAAACTACTGGAGAACCTGCTATGTGGTCGTCCTTATTGGAGAGCCTCAATTATGCGGCGGCGTAACTCTGCCTCCTCCGCTTTGGCATCCGCGCCATCAGGTCGACCGTATCGGTTCAGAGGTGTCGTTCTGATAAGGCCAGCTTGGTCCATAATGGTGTCGAACATTTTGTTTGATGGACGTTGATTGCTTCGAGGGTTCACCCTGCGGCCAGGAGCCGAGAACGACTGAGCGTTACCACCCATCCGACGGACTTCCTCAGCAAGGCGCTGGATGTCAGCATCGCTAATATCTCTGTTTGTTAGTCCGCCCGCTACTCGACGGCTCGCAAGGTCAAGCTGACCTTCGACGCTCGCTCTGCGTTCCAGAAGCATCATCTTTTGCTGCTCAAGTGTGGCTTTCGCAGTTTCGCCGGAGGCGTTGTTCGCGGTTATCATCTGCGCGTTAAAGTCGCCGTCAAACGTCGCCAGGAAGTTTGCTTGGTTTTGGCCGTATGCTACAGCGCCATTGATTTGCTGGATGTCTCTGTCAATCCTGGCCAACTCAGCATCAATATCTGCCATGTGAGCTTGGTATGCTTGAGGACCAAAGCGAGACTGCATCTTGTTCATCTTGCCCGCGAGATAATCATCGGTAGGCTGAGCGACCTTAGCGGTTCGGTCGGCTGATTCTCGAACGCGAACGCCTATCTCTCCCTCGTTTCCGCTGTCGCCGAACATCTCTTTTGAGTAGGCGCTGGCGGTGGTCATGGCTTTTGGGCGGCCCGTTGCACTAACGTATGAGTCCACTAGCCTAGACTCGTAATCGGCGATAGGCACCAACTGTCCCCCAGCGGACTGGAGGATTTTGTTTACCGCGTCGTCATACGTGATGTCGTCTTCGTCTACCAACTGCTGCGCAGCAGCAATAACTCCTGATATGCCGCCTGCACCTGCTGGACGATAGGAAGTAGAGATGGCTCTGATGGCGTCTTGCACACCTTGTGGGTAGCTATCCAAGTTGATGGCATTCTTCATTCTCTCGGATATTGCTTCAGACTGATTCTTGGCATACGTCATAGCCTCGGAACGAGACTTGCCTATCGTTTCGGTATGGAGCGTCTGCTGCTGAGTTTGAATCGCGTTGTTGATGAATGTCTTGATTTGAGGGTCTGCGTTAGCGTAGCGGCCCAGCTCAGGCATAATCATCTCAAGCTGCCCATCGCGGTACATATTGATTGCATTAGGGTCAGAGGCCAGCGTTCTTACTTGCTGGTACATCTCTGCTCTTTTGGCTTCGTCGAACTTGCTCTTTTGGTTGGTGAAAGCTGTTCTGAATGCAGGCGCATTTGCAATACCTTTGTTGGCGAGGCCCGTTGCAAAATCATCATAGGTGCCAAAGTTCTCAATGACCTGTGTCATTGAGTCTTGGTTGTCATCAAGGTAGCGACGGACAAACTGGTTCTCTACGTTGTTGTCCAGATTGTTGACGAAGTTCTGGAGCTCAGGCATCGCCAGGGACGCATACTCAGAAGACGGGGTGTCAAGCTCTAGCCTCTTTAAGACCTGGTCTTTTGCTAAGCCAAAGTTCCCTGTGTCGAGGTATCCAGTATAGAGCTGCTCACGAATTTCTTTCTTGCGCCTGTCCATGAAGTCCATGTCTTGACCCATGCGCGTGCGCTCTGCTTCAAGGCGTGCCTCGCGGTTACGCTTTGCGACTTCGTCTACAGCCTGGCGATTTCCGCCCGCAGCACGCAGATAAGGATTCCCACCAGCTATCTGGTTGATGGCCGATTGCAGCTCTGTCGCTGTGGCGTATGGGTTATTCTTCTTGAAGTCCTCATAGGCTTTTGCGACGTCCAGACGCTTGGTTTCCAATTCGTCTGTGCGGTCCCGATAACCTTCGTAAGCGTATCCACCGAATGCCATTACTTATCTCCTAACCGTTAAAAATGCCGCCGGGTTTCTTTTCATCTAAGAAACTCCCGAGACTTGTAACAACATCAGCGCCCGCACTACCCGCTGCTCTATACGCGTCTGCGGTTCGGTCGTAAGCCTTATCGGCAGACGCCTGCGCGTTCGTTGCATTTGAGTTAAGAGCAGTCGAGCCTTGCTGGAAGAAAGTGTTGGCGTCTGGTGTGTTGAGGTTTGGCATCGCTGCATAACCAGAGGCTTGCGTGCCTGCCATGCTCAGTGTCGGCATATTTAGTGTGCTTCCATACCCTTGAGACAGGTTTCCGATGGAGCGGATTTGACTGTCAATATCCAACGGCCCACTCACCCCTACCATAGATGTGCTCGGACCACGCGATGTGTATGCGTTGTAAGCGCTACCAACATCACGGTCTAAGACGCCAGATGTGCTTGGGTTGCTGAGTCGAGCCTGAATATCAAGGCCAGTTGTGCCTACTTGCTGCTCAGCATCAAGATTAACGCCGAGGGCTTCACGTAGGTTCTTGAAGCGGTCTTGTGCGATTTGATTTTCTGCCGCCACTTCACGTCCAGCTTGGGTGTTTGCATCAGCACGAGCCCGCATGAACTGAGGAGCAATCCGTGCCAATATCTCTGCACGCTGCGCGTTGCTTGAGCCACCGCCTTGCATGCCTTTCCTGATAAGGTCGGCTTCTAGTGTAGACAGGTTTCTGTCGAGTGCTTGGTCTACCTCTTGACTGTACTGGTCGTAGTAGCGGTTAGACAGACGAGATATGTCATCTGCGCCAGCGAGCTCTGGTGCGGTGATGCGACCGTACTCATCGAGTACACCGCGCATGCGGTTGCGAGTGTCTACGGCTTGACCGATTGCTTGGTTCTGGCGGTCGATTTCAAAGCGTCGCTCTTCCTGTCGCGCCAACTTGTCTTCGTCCAGACGACGTAGACGTTCCTGGTATTCGTCCGCTACAACCTGGTCACCCCGGTCCATTCGTCTTTGTTCTTCACGGCGCTGACGTCGCGCTCTATCGCGCTCACGCTGAAGTTCAGCTAGAGCAAACTCACGCTCTTGTCGCGTTAATTTATCGTCTCGAGCAATCCGCTCGAGCTCAAACTCGCGTCGGTCACCCTCTAGTTCATCGGTCATTGCCTGGCGACCAACAGTTCTGTTTATCTGGTCGGTAAGGCGCTCCTCATTACGAACATCAAATCCGCGCAAATAGCGTTGACGTTCTTGTTCGGCGAGGTTTTGTTGCCTAGCAAGCTCTTGGCGGTATTCGTTTTGCTCTTCTGCAATACGCATGTTGTATGCGCCAAGCTCTGTCATTGCTGCTGCATTGGACAGGTTATCTTTGCGAGCTTGTTCTGCTACCGCATTTTGATACGCCAGTTGTTTGGCTTGTTGCTTGGCTGCCTTATTGGAGCCAAACATGCCTGCAACAGATGAGCCTACAGCGAAGGCTGTTGAGAACGCGACCATAGTCTAGTTCCTTCCTAGCGCAATGTTCTGCGCAAACGATGATTGGTTAAGCATGTTGAGCAATTCGTCTTCCTCAGACTGGTTGGCCAGGAAGGCGTTTAATTGTTCTTCTGTCATAACGTCGTTAGCGTCTCCTACGCTTGGGAACTGCAAGTTACCGAACTGGTCAATCAGCGCCTCAATCTCCGCAGCGCCTTGGCCTTCACGGAACGCGACCTCGTCAGCATCGCCTGCCAGTCGATTGCTTTCTTTGGCAAGGACTTGCTCAAGAGCGGCAAGCTCGTCTGCTGCTTGTTGTGCACCGAAGGTCTCGGCTCGCTGACGTATCTGCTCAACTTCTTGCCGCGCAGTGTCCACGTCTGAGGGATTAAAGAACTCACGGTTCCTGATGTCTTGCAGTGATGCCAATGCGTCAGACTCAATGCCTCCACGCTCACCACCTAGCTCTCTCAAGCGGGCGTCGACTTGACCAATAGCATCTTCGATAGCGTTGACGTTTGCTGTTGTACCGCCCTGGAATCGGCCCAGGTCGGCCAGCTCACGTTCAAAATCTGAACGTCGACTCATAAGCCCGGACTCATCAGACAATGCTATGTCCTGTAGCCCGGCCAGGGACTCATCAATATCAGTTGTCGGGTCGTCTACGCGGCCAGAGAGGAGCTCGGCCACGACGTTCCTTTGTGCCTCAAGGGCTTGGTTACGCCCTCCAAGCAGCTCATCAAGGGATGCTCGCGCGCCAGACAACCCTGCGGATGCACCGGAGAAGTCTGTGGACAGGTCGGACGTTACGCCACCAATATCTGCCTCAAGGGCAGATAGCGCGTCCTGTAGGTCTTCGATTTCAGACAGGTTATACATGTCCTGGCGGTCACTTATGCGGCCAAGGGAATCTGCGCGGTTCTGGAAGTTGCGACCAAGGCCAGAGAGGCGGCTCTGCTCAGCAGCCCGCTGCTGACCCAAAGAGTAAATGTCCTCGTCTAGGTCATAGAGGTCTGCAAGCTCGTTGGAGAAGTTAAAGTCCAAGTCGCTCTCAAAGTCGCGCAATGCTCCGCGCTGTGTGTCGAGCCTTCCAGTGAGGGCCTCGATGGTTTCGGCGTCTGCATCGGCAATGCCCATCCTGTCTAAGGATGCAATGAGGTCGTCTATTTCTGTGCGAGCCGTACCAGAGGCAGTGTCGACCCGACCCTGCTCTAATTCTTTTGCTGATGTGCGCCCTGCAATAATGTTCTCCAGCTCGGTAAGTTCGTTGAGGGCCGCCTTCCGGTTGTCATCAAATCCGAGCACGCTATCAAACGCGTTGATGTCGTTGCGAGCTACCGCAAGTTCTCGTGCGTATTTACCGAAGTCATCGTTGATGTCGGCAAACTCCACGTCGATGTCAGCAGCGTTTGCTTGATTTACGTAGTCAGAAAAGAAGTCCTCAATGCGACCCTTTTCTGCGGTCTCTTCAGAACGCAGGCCAGAGATAAGTGCTTCGATGTCGTCAATTTGAGTTTGGTACCTGTCCGTCATACCAACATTCAGCTTGTTCAGAGTTGGCATGTCATAGGCAACAGCGCCGCCGTATGAGGTGCCAGCGGCTTGGAACCCTGGGTCTACAGGCATACCAAAAGCGTCGTAGTCTATAAGTTTATCGTAATAAGTCCCCGTGTCGCCAAAATTTCTGCCGCCGTAGGGGTCGTAGGTAAAGTCCTCAATGCCTTCTCCTAAGTCACCGTAGAGCGTATTGCTGATTGAGGAGCTTATACCGCTGATGTCCCACCACGGTATATTGTTCTGCTTCTTCCAGTTAAATACATCGCCGGGACTAGCAACGTCTACGCCATCGGCAATCATTCTTTTTCGCAAGTTTTCTTTCTGGTCTAATTCGCGCTGGGCCTTTTTCGACTTCTGCCCCGAGATTTCGTCAGCGTATAACGATTCATAGGCAGCCTTGTCCGTATTGAAGCGCCGCTTGTTATCTGCAACACGCTCTTCGTTGGTTTGCAGAAAGTCGACGTCTCCTTGTGATACACCAGCGAAGTTGCGGTCGAGAGCCTTTAGGTCTGTCTGAATATCACCAAGGCCGGAAAGGTCATCGCCTAGCTTTAGGCCAGACACTGTGTCGGTGTAGTTATCAAGCGTTGAGCCAAAACCGGACAACTGCGTGTTGAAGTCATCAACTCGCGAGTTGTACGCTTTAGCGATGTTTCCTCGGCGATAGTTCTCACTTCTCACCTGGTTTTGTCGCTGCTTTGTATAATCGGGCGGCGGCGGGGGAGCCGGAGGTCCTGATTTCTTACCCATGTTTAATCCACCTACACTCTTCTTTTAACATTCCAAAGATGATTGCTGCATCTTCGTCTTCGTCACCAAAGAACCGTCTGACTTTTCCTTCATTGGTGAAGCCCAGACGCTCCGTTAATCTCACCGACTTTTCATTTCCTAGTCTTGCGTTAGTAGTAAGCCGAACCACCTTGCAAGTAATAAAGGGATATGAAAACAACTCCCTTAATACTGGCCTCGTCAGGGCCCTTTTGTCGTCCAACCAAATGGACGCCCAGATTTCTCGCACCGTATAGCAAGAGTAAGTAACTCCGCCAACGAGCTTTTTCTCCTCACTGTCCCAGATGCCGATTGACGAGTTCGGCTCCGCGAAGGGAGGACATTCACACTTGGTTGCACATATTTGAGCCAACTCGGCTTGTCCTTCATAAATAGGGACAAACCGCATTAGCTGGACAATATGCTAATTGCCAAGGTGACCTCGAGGTCGTTCAAGCTGCTCGCGCTTGTGATTGCATACCCAATCGACTTGGAAGACGAGGTGGCGTCAATCTCTTGTGGAGTAGACAAGACAGTCTCAAGACCTGATGAGGTGACGTTCTGGGTTGAACCCACTGCGACACCGTTTACCAAAAGCTGCCATGTGGCAGAGCCGGAAGAGCACTGAAGACTGATGGCATCAATCTGAATCTTCTGGCGATAAATCCTTTTGATTGTGTAGCTGGCGTTGCTTACCGCACCGCTCCGGCTTTGATAGATACTATCGGAAGCTAGAATGGTCGGGAGCTGAGCTGCTGGCAGTCGGCCAGAGCTGTCCAGTTCTGCAACGCCGTTCGCTGCACCCTTCTGTGTTACAGGGACCACGGAGGATAGGTCAATGTCAGCATAGGACAGGGCGGTACCTGTGGAATTTACCTTAACGAATTGACCTGCGTTTGGTGCAGTGAATGTGGGGAGCGAGCTTTCAGGTGCCGTCTCTAGCCACTGAGTTCCTGTGTAGAACTTCAGAGTGTTAGGCGTCTGACTGGTGTCCATCCACAATGCACCACTGTCGGGTGAAGACGGTGTGGATGAAGACACGGTCAGCTTCGCTGCTGTCGAAATGTGAGAGACCAAGCCGCTTACTTTTGCTTGAGGAATATCAGCGTCTGCGAATTGCATATTCGCAAAGGTGATTTTGCCTGTGGCCAAGTCGGTAAAGTTCGCTTCCGTCATCAAGCCAGTGACTACGTTTGTGGATGTGTTCTCCACCGTAATAATAGTTACTGTGTTGCCTGAAGGCACGGCGCTTGTAAACGTCACCGTGTCGGAGGCCGCATTGGTTACATAGTCATTGGCACCGCCGGAGCGCTGCAAGAGACCGTTTTTGTAGACCTGTAGGACAGTCGCTTCGTCATGCACAAACGGGAAAACTGTCTGTGATGCTGTCGTCGCTGTGTCTGAACGAGTGAAGCCTGTAATCGACGAGGTCCGAATCTTGTATATGGTGACAGTCTCACCAGCAGAAAGGCCGGAGTTAAATGTCACTGTGTTCGCTGAGTCGCTGGCCTGGTAGTCATAGCTACTGCCCAGGCGTTTGAGGACACCGTCCACATAGACCAGCAATTCGTCTCCGCTTTCGTGAGCGTAAGAGATTACGGTCTGACCTGCTGTGGCTACTGTGTCTTGTCGCGAGAACAGAATTGGCGCACCCAATTCGCCGACCACGCTGCCAGCAGCACCACGAAGAGACTCAAGAGTCGCAAGGTTTTTCCATCCTGTGCTTTCATCAGTGTATGTGCCTACTCGATATTGCAGGCCAGAAGAGGAGTCATTGCGTAGCTCAATCGGCCCTTGCCATATACCGCTTTCGTCAAAAAGCGTTTCGAGCAGCTCTCCAAGTGTCTTTTCTCCCAACTCAGCAGAGTTGAGGTATCTAATTACGTTTTCAAACTCAGCGTTGATGTTGCCGGAAGCAACATAATTTTGTGGGTTTTGTTGTCGAAGTCGAGCCATTTTACTTCCTCAAGATTACGCCCAAGCCGATAATTCGACAGAGCCCCTTTCCTTTAACTGTCATGCGGTATTGGGCACCCCGATAACGCATCTCGAGTTTTCTTTCGTACTGCCGTGATAATGGAACATCAGGGAAATAGTTGTCGTCCGCACTGTCGCTTATCTCAAATACCATGCTTCCGATAATCCGCCCCGTGTCATCTATCACCTCCAGCGTCGCGTCTCCAGCGCCGTCCGCCTGGACAACAACTGAATGCACTGTTTTTGTTTCAGAGAAGCTGCCATGCCAGAGGACAGGTGTGGTGAACACCATGTCTGGATGGACTTCGGCTTCCTCTTCGATTTTCTTGATGTCGTATATGCCACCCGATGTTCCGTAGACTAAACGTCCAGCCTGGAATGCGCCGCAGCGGGCGTTCAAGAACTCTCCTGTAGACCACTTAGGCTCCATACGAGGATTAACCGTCATGGTCAGTCGTTTAGATAGGGTGCCGCCAGGCTGCGGGAAGAAGATGTGGTACTGCCCCATGTCTGGGTCGTAGGCAGAGCTGATAAGGCTCACGTCCTCAACAGTAGCAATCAGCTTGCGATACTCGATGTCGATTTTTTCTGACAGCGCTGTTCCCTCAATCGTGATGCCGTTTTCCGCAGAGCGACGAAGGCTGTGCACGCCAGAGCGTGAGCAAAACAGAATGTCTGTGCCAGCCCGTTGAACTGTTCGGTGACTTACGCAACCGACGTTCACGCTGGCCTTATCGTCCAGAGCCCAGAGGTCAATGTTTGGGTCAATCAGGTAAACGAGAACACGGTCGTTAGTAAACACAGCCATGCGTGACTGCTCGAACTTAGACAGCCCGGTGATTTGCTCTGATGTACCCAACTGGTTAGCAACGTCAATGATGCCAGCGCGGAGAACACTCACGCTGTCGAGAGGTTCGTCTCCTGGAAAAATCTCGTCGTTGTCTACGCGGGACAGGAAGATTTGCGTTTCACGCCCTGGGACGCCAGCAACACACAGTCTGCGTGAAACCGATGTGGCAAACGATGGGCGCAGACGGTCAAGGTCTGGGCTGCCATTCGTCTTGTACTGTAGGCCGTTGTAGTAAAGTGGCGATTCACCACGAGAAAAAAAGTGCACAGAGCGATTGAACACTGTGGTCGATACCCGCGCGTTACGAGGGAATGCGCCAGTTTTCTTGTGCCCCACTTCGCTTACCAAATTTAAGCCAGCGCCATCTTGCTCTGTGTAGACCACGTTGTCCGTGGAATAGAAGGCAACCTCTTGAACTGGGTGTTGTCCTGACAAGAAGTTTGCACCAGGGTCGCGGACAATCTGACCGCGCCAGTCGCAGAAGCAGTCTGTAGACGTAGACAGATGCTGGTTCTTACCTGTATCGAGCGACGTCACGTCCCGGGAAGAGTCTAGCCCCTGGAAGCTCTCGTAAGGAACACTCCGTAGGGATATTCCACTTTTACTTTTGGTCGCACTGGCCATCAGTATTTAACTGTCCCGTTGTTTTTGTCGGTAGACATGGCAGTGTAGTTTTTTGGGTTCGTGCCGTTGTCTGTAACGCGCATCTGTACTTTAGTGTTGCCGTTGAGGCGACGCCAAAGCTCTTGGTTAATCATGCGAATAAACTGAGCGCCATACGTTTCTTCTTTGTCCGACGCCTGCTGCGTTGCGTAGTGAAACAACAGACCAGCAATCATGATTGTGTCTGGCACGGGACGGGTCTCGGACATGTGTTCGTAGTAATCAAGCTCGGCTCCATCCCAATATGGGTGCATACGGACCTCGTCGAGTATCATGTTTGCGAACTCAATGAACATCAGAGATGCGTCACCGGACAAAGTCCCTGGAGCAAAGTCACCAAAACGGCGCACAGCCTGTAGGGTCATCGTCTCCAGAGGGGCGAAGTTATCTGTAACGTGCGGATTGGTGTTGCTTGTCTCGACCATTTTATTCCTCGACTACACGCCCCATCTGGACGTAATGATGGCGGCGCACAAGCACAGCCTCTTCTGCTGAGAAGCGCCAGCGTAGACGACCGTCTTCGCGGCGGTGAGCGTATCGGTCGCGGATGTTGAACTGAACTGGCTCTTTTTCGCGCGATATAAAAACAACGACATCTTTGGCTTTGGGGGCTTCAGTCTTGGGCGCTTCGACCTCTGGGGCCTCGACTTTCGTAGCGGCCTTCTTGGTGGCTTGCTTCTTTGGCTTAGTATCTGACATTAAAGGTCTCCATAAAAAAGGGGTGATAGCTGAGCTACCACCCCTAAACTTACAGCCGTCATCAAGACGGGTCGTCCGCTTACGCGTTGGACGCCCAGTTCTTAATGTAGACGTGGGTTTTGTCTTGCAGGAGTTCCAGACCACACTCGGTCAGGTACTCATGGATGACACCATCCACGCCGTTACCTTGACGGTTCTCGTACAGTGCAGTGTCGCGACCGTCGAGGTGGCGATACTTGAGGTACGGGAAGTCAACGATAATCATGGCATTGTCCATGCCAGGAATTTGACGGAACTGCGGGTGCAGGTGAACCATCAAGTCGCCAGCAAAAGTGTTGTAGCGAGTCAGGTTTACACCGTAAGCACCTTGGACACTTTCAGGACGCCAGCGGTTCTTGCCAAACTCTTGCAAGTGAGCAGCCACTTTGTAGCCACAGAATGCAATCTTTTCGCTTGAACCGTATTTGAAGATGGTCTTGATGAGCTCTTCGTCGAATTGAGCTTCACTCATAGAACCGTCACCGTCGATGTCGCTATTGCAATCAATAACGGTCGTCAGTGAGTTGGTCAAACCACCTGTGTAGCGGCGAGGCGCAGCAGCCGAACCGTTTTCCTCTGCCTTGATACCGAAGAACATGGCGCGCTCAATGTCGCTCATGTGCAGCTTCAGGGCTTTGGTCATCGCTTCGTCTTCTTTGTCACCAGTGCGCAGGTACGTTGACTTCAGGGTGTTAGACACACCGAAGGCTGTACGGAAAATCTGCGTGTAGTTGGAAGCTACCGACGCGTCGAACGTGATGGGCGTACCCACGTTGTCGTTCTCAGCAGCGGCAAAGCCAGCTACGAACAGTTCTGCATTGTCTGCGATTTGGTGAGTGGTTCCACCGATGTTACGAGCAACAACAAGAGTAGTTGCAGTAGTATCAGCAGTAACACGCATCACTTCACCAGTTGCACTGTTGACAACGATTGCGCCAGCAACGGCGAATTTGTTGTCGTCAGAAGCGTCGATGGTGACTGATGTGGTGCTTGTTGAAGCAACAGCGCCGTTCACAGTGATTTTCCGGTCCGGCAATTCGTCACGGAAGTTTTTGTACTCAGGGTCGTCGGTGCCTTCAGAGGAACCGAAAGACAACAGAGCATTCAACGGTGCATTACCGTTGGGTTCCAGAAGCGTAAAGAGCTCCCGGTAGTTTTTGGGGCGGAAGTCCGATGAGAACTCTCCAGTACCCCGTACACCTTGAATAGCCATGATAAGTCTCCTTTAATGGCGGGTTTACGTTGGTTATGGTGAGCTGCTCCGCCTAGTGAGGAATTACCGTCTCATAAAGCGTTTCACTCAAAAAATCAGGGGCCTTGGCACCTGTGACTACAGGATAAAAAAAGGGCGGGACTTTTGTCGTCCCGCCCTTAGTTTTTTATTAGCTATTTTAGCTATTTATCTTTTCGGATATTTAGAGCAAGCAACTGAATAAACTTGTTCACTTTTGCTAATAGCTCGTTGTCCTTATTAGAGGAAGTCAGGTTAGCCAGCACTGAGGCTGACGCAATGATTCCTGCAATCCATGCGACTACGGTTTCCATTATTCTCTCCCTGTTGCGAGGTTAGTCAGACGATTAAGTGTGGGGTCGCCTTCAGGTTCAGGTGCCGACATAGCATCGCCTGCTTGTGGCGTCTGAGAGATTGTCCCAGTAAATGCTTGGCGGCGCTTGTGAATGTCACGGAGGCTTGCCATCTCTTCACTGTCCATGCTGTTCTTGAAGTCAGTCATGACACGCATGGTAAGACCAGCGTCAATGAAGTCATCTTCTGTGTAGCCACGCTCGTTAGCGAACACACGGAAGTCTTCCGCCATTTCATCACTAAGACCGACTTGAGCCGCACCCTTGTCCAGGTTGTTGGCAATCATCTGAGAGGCAGCCTTGCCTTTCATGTCCTGAGCTTCAATAGCCTGCTTTGCTGCACCGTCGGCTGCTGCTTCGCCCTGCTGTAGGACTTTCGCAAGCATGCCCTGGAGCTGCTGCATGTTGCCTGCCATTGTCGCCATTTGCTGTTGCGACTCACGGAAGCCAGGCGGCAGGGCAACAGCGTTGTCCTCTTCCCACTGACTAAGTGCATCGCGAGTCATCTCGGCGCTTGCTTGGACATTGGTCTTGCCGTCTTCGTCACCCATCTGTGGGTTGGACTGACCAGCCTTCATCATGTTTAAGATTTGACGAGCGGCGTCATCAGGGTTTTTAGCGAACCCATTTTTGATGGCAGCCTCAACAACCTTATTCAGGTTAGCGTTCTGAGAGTTAGCGAAGTTTAAGTCTCGATAACGCTTGAAGGTCTCTCGGATTTGGTTGGGATTCAGCTTGCGCATGTCACCCTCACCGAAGTCGATTTCATACAGGATGGCATCCATGTCCATCTTGTCGCCTTCGGTTTGCGGAGAACCTTCGTCTACAGCTTTCTCTTCTGCTGTTTCAGGTGCCTCTGCTGGCGCTGCTGGTGCTGGGGCTTGTGCTTGTTGTGGGTCAACACCCATTTGTTTAGATGCGAGCGTGTCGATTAGATTTGCTTGCGCTTCCTGTGGCAGTTCATCAGCCATTGTTTACTCCTCTCCCGGCCTTGGCGGGGATTTGGTTAAGATATTGAATGAAGCCGTGGCGTCACTCAGTTCATCTGCTGCCTCGAGCCGTATTAGAGATTCCAGATGAAGCTCTAGCTTATCTGGCAACTCGAGTAGCTGCTTTGCGGCCCAGATAGAGCCGCGTCGGAAGTGCATCTCTTCAACAGGCATGGCAGCGTTGTTTGCCATTCCCATTGCCGCACTAACGATTTCCTGTTCCATCACTTCTCGGATGTAAGTCCAGCCGCGTGATGACTTTAGTGTTTCGACGCCCTTGAGGTTCGTCTTATCTTTACGTGACATTTATTTGAAATAACCCTCGTTGAATTTAGTTGGCTTGTTCATCTCATCGCTGATTTCTTGATTGCTGAAATACTGGTTGGAGAACTGCTTGTCCATGTCGATTTGTTGAAACGTCTTCATTACGTTGTCTGTAAGAGAAAGCGGTATTGTTGGAACAAAACCAACGAGGCCAGCAAGAATGTCAGACGCTCTCATGGGTGGCGCGTTCGGGCTTCTGTCGCCAGCAAAGCCGCCACTGAATGTGTTGAGCATTTGGTCCGCTGCGCGGCTCACTGCGGTATCACCGCTAAACAAGCCCTTTGCCTTTGGACGGTTGTAGTAAACGTCATCAGGTATGTCTGTGAAGTTTGTGCTAGGGACGTAACCAAACGGGTTAGCGCGTGCGGCAAGCTCATCTTCTTGAGACATGAGATTGGCACCATACAGGTTCCGCTGCTGGTCACTTATCGGCATTAGGCTCTCCGGCTAACGCGGCGGTTAGGTGAGCCTGCTAGGGCTGCACGGTCACGCTGCATCTGACGCGAGGTTGCCTGATTGTAGGCTTTGATGGCCTTGCTCATCTCGTCATTAAACGTGGTGTCCGTTTCAGCGGTTGATTTCGCCACAGACATTCCTTCGCTTACTGATGCGTTGTCAGTGGGTCTTTCTTCTGCTGCCATCGGATTGGGGGCTGGAGCTGATGCGCTGGTTGATGGCAAGCCTGGCTTGCTCTGCGCAATCTCAGGAGCTCCCTGACCTGCGTTACGGTATTTATCAAACAGTGTTTGAAACCGAGCGAAGGGACCAGAGCCTGCTCGCTTTAAGCGACCAGCTTCGTAATCGCGGAAACTACCTGAGAATGCCATGATTAAGCCCGCCGTGTTTTCGCTTTAGATTTCCGTGCTGTGGGTTTCCCCGCCATCACTGTCTTGTGTGCTTTCGCTTTCTTGCCGCGACCAGGAGCGGCGCGTTTTCTTCCCATAGCCATCTTCGTATTCCTCTCTTGCTTGTCGTCGTTGATATAGGTGCTTCACCTCTTTTGATGAAGCGCCCTTGTAATACCTTTGTGCCTCAAGTTGCCTACTGGCGTCGTCCAGTTCGGTCAGCCTTTGGACGAAGACCATTGCATACGGCTCGTCCACAAGAGGCGTGAAGTCATCATCATCGGCGAAATCTGGGTCAGGGTCGTCCGGGTGAAATCCGATGAGCCACAGGTTACTTTTGGCGAGCTGTGGATTTATATCGTTTAGGTCTTTGTGGAAGTCCGCGCTGCTTTTTTCTGGGTTGAGCTCTGCGTGTATCACAATGCTCTTGGTCTGCGGGAACCGTCGCGCGGTATCCATGATGGAAGAGTAGCTCCACCCAAACCCGATACGTATTTCTACGTGGTCGCGCTCTAGCGCATTCTCTGCAAAAGGACAGGCAGGCATGCCGTTGAAGTGGGGACTGTTGGGCGTCAGGTACTTTTTGGCCCAGAGGCGCAACTCTGACTTAATAAGCTCTTTCATATTATTCGGAGAAGAACTGCATGCCGATTGCTGCGGCGATGCCAGATAGGATGGTTAGAGTGACGACACGGGTTATTGTTTGGCCTACAGCGCCTTTTGTTTCGCGCCAGCTATCGAGCAGGTTTCTTAGTTCGTAGACGTCATGAATTGCGTCGTCATCGTGCAAGCCCACATCAGAAAGCGCCTTGCGAGCACCCGCTTCAGCAGCGCGCTCAAGTAGTATCTCTAGTTCTGCTTGCTCAATGTCCATGGTGCATAGTTACCTATTTACAGTTACTGGTCGTCCCTAGATGAACTTCGGCCCAACAAACCAACTAACAATGCTGTGCCTTGTGCCAGAAGTGACTGGTTTTACTTGGTGCATTAAGAAGCTAGGGAAGACGAGGATTGAGCCGCGTTTGTCAAAGTTCGTCGGGGTGGTCTCTTCGCCATCGTCTACAAAGACAAACTCTCCGCCCTCATAGTCTTCGGGGTCTGAAAGCTGAATAACGATACTTAGCTTTCTCATATTGTCTTCGAGCTTAAACGTGTCTATGTGAGCGTCGTAGAACTCACCCACCGCATACTTTGTGAACTGAATGCCGTTGTCGCCATGTATGTCGAAGTCCCAAGCCTGCCTGTTCGCCATGAAGGTGTAATGGCTTACGAGGCCACCTATCCAGTGGCCTGAGTCGACCCAAGACACCCGCGACTTGCGCTTCTCAATGTTGAGGTCGCCACCCGCCTCGGCTTGCTTCTCTGGTAGCGAAAGCCCGTGCTCGATAATTTCGTCGCATATGGAGGCAGGCAACTCACTGGTCCATGACCAGTAGTGTGGGTCTACTATCATCTATATAGCTTTACTAAAATCGTGTCCTGCTCGGCTGTTAGAACAGGCGAATTTGAGGTGAGAGGTATTAAGCGTTTCTTTTTGAAAGACCCGTCTGACTTAGACAGGGGGGAGAATAGCGACAAGAAATGACAATGCTCACCCTCGGGCTCAATGGTAATTGATTGGCCAGCGAGTAGAGGGATAACTTTTCGCTTGAAGCTGGAGCTATTCTTGGTGGGCAGCGTGCATACTAATTCAGAGCCGGGGTGGAGCACCTCCAGCTTTATCGCCGACCAGCGAGGACTGAACGCGATGGAGCAGTCCGTCCACTCTTCCAGGTTCCAGACAGCGCTGGCGTCTATGTAAGCCGTGACTCTGCCTGTGGTCGAATTAAAGGTATAACGGTCGATGAAGAAAGGCTCTGTTCCTGCCATAGCAGCCTCTACGGCATCCATATCTGTACCAGTTACACACTTGTATGTTGCTGCTACATAGTCATCGGATGGGCTGCTGGGCGATGGAGTGGCGCATACCCAAGGAGTTGCACCAGAAACAAGGTGGGACGTTTCAGGATGCTCAGAGGCACCCTCATAAAGATTGTTGGTTTCTTCAGGTAAGAATGTTGCCTGCTGACCAACGTGGGACAGAGGAGCATAACTCAGGGCAAGCTCGTCGGTCGCATGAATTGGGATGTTTACTCTACCTTTTAAGGACATTGCATTTACTCGATTGAGTTAGATGATGTTCCGGTCGTGCCAACCAGTGAAGCGGTACCTGTAATTGCAGGGGTAGGAGCGCACACCGCAAGAATGGTTGCGTCAATCGACTCTCTTGTGGCGGTCTCGTCTACCTGGTTGTCTGGGTCGTGCACAGCAGGAACTAGAACCGTTCTTGACTCTCCATCATGAGTAAAGGACACAAGGTACTCGCGAGTGTCAACGTCATAAGCAACAATGGTGTAATCAACTGTAATGGTCATTTTCTTTCCCACATAGTTTCGCGATAAAGACTTGGGCGGCTAGTGCGCTGACTCCTTAAATGGTTAAGCGCCTTGACCTCCTTGCTTGACATCGCTCGAATATCAGACTTCTTGTCCATACCCCTCTTAAAAGGTATGGCCTGAACGACAGGATAGCCTCGCGGAATCAGAAGGGTCGTCCCCTTCGGCTTTAGGAAGCTAGGGAAGTTCACAAACTCGAGATACTTATCTGTCTCGACTACTCCAGCCATCGGCTCGAAGTATTTGTTTTCTCTGTTTAAGGGGGAGACGAAGAGTGTCGACCAACCAGGCGGGGTCCGCATGTGCCAGTAGTTCATTATCTTTAGGGGTAATCTCGGTAGTGACGGATGACCCTTTATCTGTTGCGTCGCATGCTCCTCGATAACCGAGTGAGTAAAGTCTGTATGCCATTCAACGCCGCTGCCATCGTCATTGATGGAGACTTCCATTTCTGCTGGCGTCGTCAATATCCAGCCGCTAACCATAGCGTCCAGAACAGGCGGGCATCGCTTGATGGTCCGGTTAGGCCAAACGGTTCCAGAGTCGGGGTCTTGGTTAGCAAACCCCTTTAGCTTTTTGAACCAATCAGGCAACAAAGACCTAGCAGGGATAGGCTCTGGGATTACGCCATACAGCTCTGGGTATGTAGTGAAAGTAACTTTAGGATTTCCAAATATCATTGTCGCTCGAATGTAACAGTAACTTCAGTGCCAGACGCCACGGACACAGCAATCTGCTGTTGCGCCTGTGTAATCGTTATATTTTGGTCAACGTATGAGGTCGTCCCACCTGCTGTGCCGGAGCCACCAGCGTTGCCTGCTTTGCCTGACCATGTGCTCGGAGCAGCGCCGCCAGGATTTCCTGAGCCGCCGCCATTGCCTGCACTACCATTGTTGCCTGATGAACCATTGCCTCCAGGGTTTCCGCCGTTAGCTCCGTTGCCGTTGTTTCCTGGGTTGCCTGAGTTGCCTGAGTTGCCTGGGCTTCCTGCGGAACCGGAGTTGGCACCACTGCCGTTGTTGCCCGCGCTCCCTGCGTTACCGTTAGAGCCCGCGTTACCGCCACTACCGCCACTACCGTTATAGGAGCGCCCCCCACGGCCTCCATTGCCACCAGTATCAGAATAATTAGCGATGGCACCACCATTGCCGCCGTTGCCGTAGCCACTTCGATTGCCGTCGGGGCTTCCGGTATTGCCGTTGGCTCCTGGGAGCATCCCGAGACGCGCCCCGGCAGCGCCGCCATTGCCGCCACCACCAGCGCCACCACCGCTGCCGCCTGAGCCGCCAGGGCCGTTGTTGCCTGGGTTGCCCGAGCTACCTGGGTTGCCAGCATTACCTGCGTTGCCTCGTGCTCCACCAGCACCGCCGTTTCCTGCGGCACCTGCGTTACCAGGATTGCCTGCATTACCCGCAGAGCCGCCATTACCCGCAGCGCCATTGTTTCCGGGATTGCCGGAGTTGCCGGGATTGCCAGGAGGACCGCCGTTGCCTGCGCTGCCAGCAGGGCCACCTACACCACCATTGCCCGCAGCTCCACTAGCACCGCCAGCTCCTCCAGCAAAAGTGTGGTAGCTACCAAAAGCTGTGGAGGCTCCAGAATTTCCAGAAGCCCCTGCGTTTCCTGCTGCCCCAGAATTTCCGCTATTGCCAGCGTTACCTGACGCCCCGCTATTGCCAGCGTTACCTGGGTTGCCTGATGTGGCACCCGAACCGTTATTGCCTGCGTTTCCTGATGAGCCACTGGTTCCGTTGTTTCCTGCTCCGCCGCCGTTACCGCTTGCACCAGTATTGCCTGCGTTTCCGTTAGAGCCAGAGTTTCCTGGGTTGCCGTTAGCGCCAAAGTTTCTTCCGTTGCCGGACGCCCCAGTGTTACCGCTTGCACCAGTATTGCCTGCGCCTCCGCCGTTTCCAGGGTTAGAGTTGTACCAGCCCATAACCGGGTCCCTGGGTGTATTTCCACGGCTGCCAGCATTGCCGCCGGGACCTGAACCAGCGTTACCTGGGTTGCCTAAGGCGCCTTGCCCCGCCTTAAAGCTCCCGCTTGCTCCACCGCCTCCGCCGCCTCCAGGGTTTCCTGCGCCGCCTGTATTTCCTGTCGCACCCGGGTTGCCAGCGTTGCCTCGTGCACCGCCATTGCCTGCGTTGCCGTTACTGCCTGGGTTGCCTGAGTTTCCTTGAGCGCCACCATTGCCCGCAGGGCCACCGTTACCACGAACACCGTTGTTGCCCGAGTTCCCTGCATTGCCCGCGTTACCTGCGCTGCCAGCATTACCTGCATTGCCAATCACCCCAGGGTTTCCTGGGTTGCCTGCGTTACCTTGGTTGCCGTCCGTTCCTGGGTTTCCAGGAGAGCCAGCGTTGCCTGAAGTTCCCTTACCTCGAACAGTGACTTTGGAGATGCCGGGAGGCACGGTAAAGGTTCCGCTCGATGTGAACGTCTGTGTACCCCCTGGGAACAGAGGGTCTGCGCGCATGGAAACCCCGAGCAAAGGCATTAGGACACCTGTGTAGCAAGAGTTACAAAATCATCTGGGAGGTCGGCTACGGCAACAGCAAAGTGTTGCTTGCGATAGCTGTCAGAACCATCGTCTGCCTCCCAGAGCACTTGGTTGAAGACGAGAACAGGTGTGTCCTCGAATGTTACTTGTTCTTCACCGTCCCAAAACCATGTTGATAAAGCGGCTAGGCTTTCCGTAGGGTCTGCATAATCTAGGTTGGTGTAAGCAATCCCGTTGGCATCCAGCCACTGTCTAATTGTGGCGCTGGCTGCCTGACCGGGCTTCGCATACAAATGAATGTCGTCGTAGCGGATAGTCATCTCTAAGCCTCATAGAAAGATAGTGATACGTAGATGGTGGTAGAGCCCTTCACGAGCAGGGCTGTGTAGATTGTCTCCTTGTTCGCCGCAGTATTTACGCCAGGCTGGGTAGACGAGCTGTTGTATTTGATTGAGTAACCAGAAGGAGCGGCGAAAGTGAACGCACGACCACCCGTCCCGTCCTGCTTAACAAACACTGTTACTGTCCGAGCTGTGCCTGTCGGCATTTCGTCTGTGTCTGGGAGGGTGACGGTTGTGCCGCCCGTCAGTGTGTAGCTGACGTTGTTGGTTGCGTCAGGAATAGTTACTGAACCACTGACGTTTGCGTTTGACGCCATAACCTCCTGGAAGTTCTCAAGGGTAACGTCCGTAATCTTGTTGTTGTTAAAGTCTACGTCGCCCGTCATCGTGCCACCAGCAAGGGGCAGTTTTGCGGCAATCGCATTGTTTGTCGTCGTCGCAAAGTTGCTGTCGTCGTTTAGCGCTGCGGCCAACTCGTTGAGGGTATCGAGGGAAGCTGGTGCGCTGTCCACGATGGCAGCAACTTCCGTGTCTACGTAGCCTTTGGTGGCTGCATGACCCGTCGCTGTCGGGGTGGCAACCGTAATGGTGTTGGTTGTTGTCGCACCTACATCGGTAAGAGCTTGCAAGGTATACGCGGTAGGCGTGTATGCAGAACCACTAAACACAGGCACTTGGTTTGCTGACGGAGCAGTTGCCGCTACGTTCGCCAAATCCTGTAGGTTTATGCTGGAAAAAGCCGAAGACGTAACCCAAGAAATGCCGTTGTAAGATTTAAGCTGGTTATTGGCTGTGTCATACCACAGGTCGCCCGCACCGATGTTCGACCCTACAGGAGCGAATGGGCCAATAAAGTAAGTGTTCGCGAATGAATTTACATCCGCAATGCTTCCGGCAACAGTATTTACGTTAGCAATAGAGCCCGCCACGGTAGAGACGTTTGTGTTGTTGCCAGCAACAGTGGTTACATCTGAGGTGATGCCGCCAACAGCAGTCACGTTTGCATTGTTGCCTGCGACAGTGTTGATGTTTGCGCTATTGTTTGCGACCGCTGTGACGTTGGAGTCGATGCCAGCAACAGTGTTTACGTTGGCTATTGAGGCTGCAACCGTTCCGACGGTGTCTGTGCCAGCCAAATCGGCGGCGACAGTCCCAATGTCAGTAGCGTCACCAGCTACAGAAGTTACGTTCGCCGAGATGCCAGCAACGATATTTACGTTGGCTACGTTTGCTGAAACGACACCGATGTCTGTAGCGTCTCCCGCAACCGCTGTTACGTCACTTGAGATGCCCGCAACCGTAGTTACGTTTGCATCAATACCGCTCACGGTATTTACGTTTGCGATGTTGGTCGCGACTGTCTGGACAGATGAGATGTTTGCGGACACCGTAGTTACGGGTGTAGACGTTGCCCAGTATTTAGCTGAGTAGTTGGTTCCGTCGACTGTACCGCTGGTTTTTGTTGCCCACTCCATTGCCGCGCCACGGTTCGCCGTGTCGGTTACGCCTGTGCCGCCAATAGCCCATGCCTTTGCAGAGTATTCGCTACCCGTTACTGCGCCATCTGTTTTGTTGGCGTAGTCAGATACCAGAGAGCCGTTGATGACTTTCTGAAACTTGGTTGCGTCAGGCGTGGCTGCTGAGGACGTATGAGCTGATATGCAGACGTGGGTGTCTTGCGCGTTGGTGACGATGTCGAGTGGTTTGTATGCGGTGGCAGTTGCGTATGCGCCGCGCGGATTGAATATCTCAACGCCTGTCTCCACAAAGCTATTGCCTGTGCCAACACGAACTTCGAGTTTGTTGTTGTCCGTTGTGTCGACCTGGAAGGTAAAGATAGTTGCGTCGAACGTACCGTTGCTACTGTTGAAGATGTCACCGAGAAGCTGGCTCAGTTGGCGTCCGCCAATCTCAGCATTCTCCATATATGTGTCCAGAACGTGCTCACCAGTATTGGCGGAGACGAAACGGAGCTGTTCACCTGTGGGGCGCGTAATAGCCATTATAGTCGTCCTTTCAGGTTGGCAACCTCGGCTTCGAGGATAGCCACCTTCTCCTGTAGTTTTGCAATCACTTGAGCGTTTTGAATGCCCCAGTCCTTTTGATTACGATTAACCTGCTCAAACACTGCGTGGACATAGTCCACAACCCCTGTGTCAAGAGACGGTTCCATTGCTGCTGCACGGGAGTTAATTGTTTCGTTAGCCATTTCTCTGTGCCTCGCTCATTGGGATGAGGTTGCCTTTTTCTACCTCACGTGAGATGTCTTCTTGCGGCTGGACAGATGCACCACGCATCTTCTCCATCAACGCAATTTGTTGACTAGGTGAATTGCCTTGCGCCTTCTCTTCTTCAGAGATGCGGAATTGGTCTAGGTCTGAAATGCCCAGGGCCCGGATAGCTTCCTCAGCAATCTTGCCCATCTTGTATTCCATGTTGAGTCCGGTCTGGCTCATCATTTGAAGCATGTTCATCCACGTCTCTGCATTGCGTGTAGGCTCAACAGGAAGCGTGCCGTCGATAACCAGGTAGTCAATCTGACCTTGTAGGTCACGAGACGTGTAGTCGATGTAACCATCGTCCACCATGTCTGCCAGTTGGCCAGGCATCTTGTCTGGGTCAATCTTGATTGAGCCATCAAGGTCAAGAGAGTCTTGGATGTTGGATGTCATCATGCGGACCATCGGGCGGATGGTTGTCGCAGAGATGACACGACTAAGAACACCCAGACGCTGAGAACCAAGTTGCGTCATTCGCGCAATCTCTGTCGCTGTGCGTACATCCGGCGTCGGCATACCCTGTTGCGCGTCACTGGCTGAAGAGACGCGGTTCTTGAGTTCTGACATAGCTTGGATGTCGTTCCAGTGGCCACGAGTGACATCTGGAACTTGGGCAATAAAGACACCATCGCCAGGCTTAGCACCTGGCATGGTGCGAACAACACCCCATGGATTGCGGTCGATGAGGTCGGGAACCATTACCTGTGTCGGGTCGACAAAGATTAGGTTGTTGAGGGCGGCCTGCACATTGTCAATACGACTACGAAGCAGCCACGTTGCAATATCGTGCATAGGGAGCATGAGGTCATAGAGGGATTGACCCCACGTTTTGTGGCTGTCGTTATACAGACCGCCCACAACTACTGGGAACTGTTGGCCGTATGGGTTTAGTTGCATACGGATACAGATGTGTTCGTCGAGAATGGTAATGACCATCCAGATTTGTTCGATGGATGGAATGCCGATTTCGTGACCAGCAAAGCGCACCCAGCATTCGTCTGTGACACGTGCGTCACCCAATGTGAAATACGCATGGTCCATACGCTCGCGTTGGTTAGGAGCGGCTGGGTCAATGTTGAGGCCCCGTCCCTCTTCTTTATGCCATCTATGGGCAGCCCACGCGTTCCGAGGAGGGGCGGTGCGGTGGCGGAGGGACGGGTGCTTTTTGAGTTTGGGGTAGAGGCCCGAACTCATAAGCGTGTTAAAGCTGACGTAGTCAGTAAATACACAATACTGCCACTTCTCCCAATCGCCCCAGCTTACGCGTGGGTCAGGGAAGGCACGGCGTGGGTCAAAATTCACTATCTGGTTTTGGTTTGACTTGGAGTCCCAAACGATTTTTGTGGGAGCAAAGCCATACCTAATGCTATCGAGAAGCATCTGAGCAAGCCGAGCTTCACCAGCAGTTCTTCGCATTTGGCTGTGAAGCACACGCTCAAGAATTGATGAGACCTTCCGGCTGTTTCGGTTTAGTCCTTCGAGCTGGAACATCGGATTGCGTCCAGCAAGAGCAGCCATCAAGTAAGTGAGGACGGTGTCCGCCACTGCACGGGTGTCTGCGATTACCGCCTTTTCGCGGAACTGAGTAGCTTCGGGCGGGACGTAGACGTCGTGAGCTCGGTCAGCTTCTGTCCAGTGGTCGTACCGCTTCTTAATTTTGTTGTACGACATGTCTACACAGGACTTAACGTAGTCCACGATGCGACGCTCTTCTTCCTCAGTCAGGTCGTCAGAGATGTCTTCGTAATTGGTTAGCTTGCGCGCCAGGCGTGACAGGTCGACAATCATCCCATCAGTAGGAGAGAAAGCGTAATCTGCGCCATATAAGTTTGAATCTTCAGCCATGACGTTTAATTTGCCTCATTGTTGTGGAGGGGTCGTCCTTATAACTCACCCCAACCCTTGAAAATGTCTCTGCCATACTGCTCAGATAGAGAGTCTCTTTTTCTGTGAGTCTCCTGCATCAAAGAGTTGCCAGACTCGAGTGAGCCAAATACAGACTCGGGTGTAATTGTTTGGCGGGACAGGACGTCCACTGCCATTGATAGAGCATCTACTTGGTCATCATGTTTGCCGCTTGGGAACGCAACGCACTCCTCCACGAAATCATCAAGCCATGTAGCTTTTTCTGGGAGCCACACTCTGCCGCCTTGGATGAGCGGCGTAATCCCGTTGATGCGCGATACCTTATCGTTGACCACCTTATATGGAACAACAGCAATCCCTGACTCGCGACGCAAGTCCTGAATGATGGACTGGCCGGATGCCTTGTCCTCAACATAAAGCGCGCGCAAGCCTCTGCCTCTCCAAGTTGCGTTGATGTTGATGAGCTTTGCGCGTAACTCTGGGTAATCCCAGCGCCCACGATGTATGTCCACAATGTAGATGTCACCTTCATGGGTTAGGCCAGCGACAATGGCCACAGAGTAGTCGGCGGTCTCCGTCTTCTTAAAGGCGGTGTCTGCTGCAATGATTAAGCTCTGGAAGTTCGTGGGGTTCAGGTCTTCTGGGTAGTAGTTCCACCACTCTGACTTGAGGATGTTACCACCCTCGATGTATGGCTGCTGCTGGTATAGGGACGCGAAGTCGCGAGGGTTGAGACGCTCACGTCTGCGCAGCTCCTCGACGGGAAAGCGCTCTGGCCACAGGGCTACTTCTTTTGTCTCCTGGTGGTAGCGCTTTCCTTTGGCTAGGTTTGAAAGCTCCCCGGCCTCGACATACATCGGGTGGTCTTTTGGTAGGTTACGCCGAGAAACTTTCTCGCCACCAACGGTCTTGATGGCTGGATAGTCGAGGTGCATCCACAACCCCTCCTTCCAGTCGGCTGTTCTCATTAGGCGTCCAGCTAAGTCGTCTGGATGCCAGCGCGTGAGGATAACGATTTGACTGGGTGCTTGCCCCTGCCCGTCTGGCTGTAGACGAGTGGATAGGGCTGCTGTGTAGAAGTCCCATATCTTGTTGCGCTGGGTTGCGGACTCCGCATCCTCGCGTGACTTAACTGGGTCATCGACGATAAGTAGGTTTGCTGGTCGACCAGTTGTTGTGCCGCCAATACCCACACCAAAGTATGCGCCGCCCATCTCTGTGCGCCACACATCCGCTGCCCGACTATCGCTAGACATCTTGAAGTCAGGGAATGCCTGTTGAACTTCTACGCCAGCAGCTCGGTCACGCACCTGCCGACCAAAGTCAGAGGCCAGCATTGCGTTGTATGAGCAGGACAGGATGTAGCGGCTGGGATTCTTCGCCATATAGTAGGCAGGAAATAACACAGTCGAGAATGTGGACTTGGCATGTCGAGGTGGCATGGTGACGAGGATGTTTCTGGCGGGACGGCCTTCGTCGTCTTCTAGCTCTCCGCGCTCCAGGGCGTCCAGCTTCCTAATAAGGTCTAGCTGAAAGTCCGCAAGCTCGAAGGTCGGCTCTACTATGCGAACAAAACCCTCAAAGCTCTTCTCTGCATCTTGGAGTTTAAGTAGATGCTTGGCTGCTGCCGAGCGGGACACACTCATACGATAATGTCCTTGGCTTTTACCTGGGCAATACCGCTAGTGGGTTTCTGTCTTTTCTCTTTAATGGCGCGCGAGCCCTTCAGCTCCTCTGAGAGCTTTGTGTCCATGACATTCTCGGACATGACACGGAAGAAGTGGTCCATTACGGCTTCTTGGCGTCTATGTTCCGGTACTGAACTGAGGTCCAGTTGGCTCATCGCTGCCCCCAGCCCCACTGTCGATATTTTCGTCGGCACTGCTTCCGCTATCGGGTTGCTCACTAGGTCCTTGCTCTTGTCCGTCATCAGTTTCCTCCATTGGTTCTGCGTCAATAATTTCGTCTACGCCTGAAGCAATACGCTCCAGCTCTTCGCGAGACATTTCGTTTAATGCACGGTGACTGTGCTCGTGCTGATGGTAAGAAGCGGACAGGTCGGGAATAACCTTGTTCAACAGGTTGGAAAACACGCGTGCTTGCGTGGGACTCCACTCTGTATGGCCCTTTATTACATCATCAGCCAGTGCGATGTGCGTCTCCATGTTCCTTGCTATTTGGCCGCGCAGGTTTGCCACCTGATTTGGTGACAATGCCACTTGGCCAGTAGCTGTTTGTACGCTTACGCGATTTGTGAACTTAGTTCTACTCATTGTTCTCCAACATTTTCATTTTTGCTCGCGACTCGAGACCCCCTGGTGACGTTAGATAGACCGCGCGCGGAAGGCGGGTGCCGGGTATGCCCCCCGGGGGGGCGTGTGACGTCACAAAACCGTCCCAAACCGCCCGAAACCCGCAGAAAACGTGGGGTTTTGCTCCCCTTTCAGGGGTGTTTTTGGCGGTGTGTTTTCGCACGCGCTCGTTACGCGTGCGAACGATAGGGTGCTGAGAGACATTCGTAACCATTTCATGACGTTACATGCGCTCGCGTGGGCGTGTCGTCCGCACGGTTCCCCGAAGGGGAACAGGGGGTTTACTGAGCGGAGCAGTCTGCCTGCTCTTCCCCAGCGCAATCCCGCGCAGGGGACGCTCACACAGGAGAATTACCCATGAGCAATTTCACAGGCGCATCATTGCGCGAAATCGAAACCACCATCACCAACGCCAACGCAGACGAGCGCGACGCGCTCACAGCCGAGGCCATCGCAATCCTGCAACCGCGTGCAGACCGAGCGACCGAGCGCAAGCAGGTCGGCAAGGCCAAGCGCACGCTCAAGTTCATCGCGCAGCTTACCGAAGGTAAGCCTGACCACAAGGCCGCGTTCGCTACGGCGAAGCCGAAGGCCAAGCGCAAGCCGAAGGCCAAGCAGGCGGCAGTCGGCGGGAACGTCGCAGGCATGAGCGATGCAGACCTCGCGGGCATGGTTGCCATGCTCACCAGCGAGTTGGCTAAGCGCAACGCATAACACCTGCGCTACGAAATCAGCCCTCACACCTTCGGGTGTGGGGGCTTTTTTTGTGTGCTGTTACAGGTCGTGGCACACACACGAACGACCAATAACGACCACCAACGCCATCACAGGAGGATTCCCAATGGCTAAACAACCTACGCTCGACGAGCTAATCGCAGATGACTCATCACTTGCGACCATCTACGAACGTGCTGACCGCATGAGACGACGCGAACGAATCGTGTCACTCACGCTGGTTGGTCTACTACTAATCGCTACACACGCAACAGCGGCAACGCTGGGTGCATACGTGTGGCATTTGATTCGGGGGTGCTGACATGACGAAGCGATACAACAGTGTCATCAGCCTGCTCGCGTCAATCGACCACGACGACCCAGATGGCGCAGACGTAACAGCCAGTGCTGTTCGTCAACGTCTACTCGAACGACTGGCCAGCGTGCCAGACGATGAGTTGCTCGAGGCATCGGGTCTTGAAGACACGTGCGAGGTGCTGACATGACGCTGACAGACATCATCGGATTCATCAACGCGTTGGCTGACGCCGACGACATCAACGAGACCGCTCGACGCAAGCAACTACACGAGTTTGCGTGGATGTTGGTCAATGCCACAAGGGAGGAAGAAGCCAATGTTTGACGACGAGTTCATCGCGGCAGTCTTCGAGATTGCCTTCGGCGACAACGCCATCAACCGAGGATTTACGCATCAAGAGGTCTTAGACCGACTGCGTGTGTTCTCAGACAAATCCCTTATCTGGGAGGAGAACCAACAATGAAACGTGACTATCACCAACTCGCGTCCTCGTTCTATCTGTGCGAGACGCTACCCGATGACTGGAACGATTGGGACGAGGACAAATACAACGCATTCCTCACAGACTACGCATGGGAGCCGTTTGAGTATCACGACATCCATGACGTTCACGAGCACATCTTAAACCTAGCGGACATGTTCGCTCATGTCGCTAAGGAGGCTCGTGATGAGACGTGACCTATCAACCATCTGGAACGCGCTTCAATGCTACCGCGAGGATTGCATCTCGACGGATGACGAAGCGTGGGACGAAGTGTGCGAAGCAATGGCACACGTTCATGAAGCACTCGACATTCCACAGGAGGACATCGAATGACAACCATCATCATCCACAAGCCCGGGCAACAGCATCCGCCACGCAAAGAGGCAATGCTTACGTCGTCCGGCAATCCTGCCAAAGACCAATACGTCGTCTACCACGACGACGGGTCTACGGCATTTGAATCTTACGGGACAACCATCGCGGTTCGTCCTGTGGATTATCCAAGCAACCCGATACGTCTCGACCGCGAGCATTGGAATTATTCCATTACGACCGCTCGCTATCGCAATCGGTTCTTGGGTGAAGCGACTGCGGCTACCCGCAAGCGCATATCGAACGGCCAGTATGTTCTGGCCAAACTTAACGTCTGACATAGGAGGACACAGTGATGTTCACAGACATGATTTCAAACATCTTCGGTCGCAAGGCCGAGTCCACGCAACCCAAACTTCGAGGCGCTACTCGTCGGCAGGCCAGTGACGGAGACGTCCATGGTCAACAGGTGGTGCGACGCACCATCTCGGTCAACGGCGAAGCCTTCGAGGTCGGCATCAATCGCAGGCTCAATGTATTGCAGAGACGCAATCGCCTACGGCAGATGGTCGTGCACGAGGAACAAGTGTTCTTCGACAAGCAGGCGGCAATGCACGCTGAGGTTAAAGACCTCATCGCAGGTCACACCTGCAAGGGAAGGCAATTCATTGTCAACCCAGCCACAGTGAAGGGCGCTCGGATTCCTGAGCAATCGGTAACTGTGGTTACCCGCGTGAAATAGTTCCCCAACACGCAAATTCCCCGAAGGGGAATAGGGGGTTCACTTGGCGGCTCGGCATCGAAAGGTGTCGGGTCGTTACTCGTTTGGTGTCACGAATTGTTGACACTACTACCCGAAATGTGTTCTGGTGACATCGTTAGGTGTCATTATTAGCACTTTTATTATTACCCATTACAGGAGAAACCTAACATGACATGGGATAAAACACTTGAAACAGCTTTGGCAGTCGAGGGATTGCAAAGCGAAGTCTATACCGAAAAACGCAGTGCCTTGCGCAAATCGTTCTCGATACTGCTTCAATACTTCAGCCATTACGAAACACCCGACGCCATTCAACACGAATGGGACAGTGGCACATGGTCAACTCATATCAAGCTGACTAGGCCATCGACGTCTGGTGTTGCCGCTAATTGCGGTAGCCCATCGGCGCTCACTGCTTTGATTGTTTCGTGCGTCGTGGAGATGCGTCCATCTGAATATGAACCGCATCAACGCCGTTGTGCGGCTAAAATGTGGGAGGCACTGACTAGCTTCGAGAACTGTGTGTCTGCTACACGAGGCA
>Ga0181388_1000008_pt1 | contig 53238 bp, 50 predicted proteins | sample 11SPOviralmetaG_FD_130120 | JGI IMG/M metagenome (GOLD analysis project Ga0181388, IMG submission 130120) | Marine viral communities from the oligotrophic San Pedro Time Series (SPOT) site, San Pedro Channel, CA, USA - 11 SPOT_SRF_2010-05-17 | ecosystem: Environmental > Aquatic > Marine > Strait...
ATCTATTCCTTCTCATGTAAAGAAAAACACATTTATGAAATCCAAAATACCCTTAAATATCGATGTAATGAAACATATCTCTCTATTTATTTGATTTATTACACACACATCACTCATCACTTATATTTTTTCAACCATAATATTTACAAAATTGAATTTCATTAAGGAATATATACTATCTAAAAAACCTATAATAAAATGGTAAGAAATACTACTGGTGGAACCGGAACGAAAAGTCTTGCTCGCAAGCATCAATCTCGAAGTGATGGAAAATTAATCACACCTTCTAATGAACTAGAACTCATTGGTTGTGTAACAAAAATGTATGGAAATGGGATGTGTGAAATTTATACAAACGACAATACAAAGCTAATCGGGCATATTCGAAACAAATTCAGGGGACGACAAAAAAGACACAATATGATTACTCCCTCTACGATTGTTATGATTGGTTTGCGTGACTGGGAAAATCCTTATAAAAACTGTGATATAATGGAAATATATAGTGATTCACAAGTAGAACAATTGAAACAAATCCCTAATATAAAAACCGACAATGTATTGAGACTGCGATTAACAAATGGAGGCATGTTTAGTGAATCAACCGCTACCAGTGATGCTATTGATTTCGTCGATGAAGAAGAAGAGATTGACTATACAATAAAAAATAAAAAAGCAGATACGTTTGAATTGGATACTGGAGATACTGTTGATATAGACGATATTTAATATATCTGATTATAATATAATATGGAACCCAAAATATTAGGTCAAGGAAGTTATGGATGTGTAATTAAACCATCATTAAAGTGTGATAGCAAAGATAAATCTATTTTTTATGATAACAAAGTATCAAAAATAATGATGCGCCGTGAAGCAGAAAAAGAACAATCTGAAATGGAAGCTTTCAAAAATTTGAAAGAGATGCATAAATATACCGTGGGTTATCCAGAATTATGTAAACCAAAAAAAAACCCTCAGTTTCGAAAATTGGCGAAACAATGCTACGCAGAAGGAGTACGTGAAAACATTCGATTTAATAAAGGAGAAAACATATATATGTTATTGTTAGATGATGCTGGTGTAGATTATAAGAATGTTAGAAATAAGTTATTTAATACTTTGACTTTAGAAGACAAAAAAATATTTTTTTGTTCCATTTTAAATTTAATAGAAGGCTTAAATTACTTTAAAGAAAATGGACTGATACATCACGATATAAAACTAGATAATCTTGTGTATAATGTTAAAACAGGGGAATCAAAGTATATAGATTTTGGTTTAGTACAAAGAAAGAAGGATTTTATTAAACAGGCAAATGTGAGTAAAAACGATATGGCTATGTCTTGGTTTAATTACCCACCAGAATCAAGTTGTGTTAATAAAAAAGAATTCAAGAATAAAGAAAAATGTGAAGAATATCAAGAAATGAAGTATGATGTTTTTTTACAGCGAGCAGCGGATGGTTTCGATATATATAGTTTATCAAAATGTTTATCAGACATATTTAAATCAATAATGATGTATAAGGATTTTGAAATAGATTTTTTGAGGGAATGTAGAAAAGTTTTTTTAACATATTGCGATAAAGATATGAAACAACGCGCAATAAATATAGATTCAATGTTCGCAGAATATGACGAGTTATTAAAACGATACAATGTAAAAATTAATAAGACACCTACACCGTCAATAAAGTCATTAAAGATAGCGGAAGAACAATCAATCACAAAGAAGGCATTAAAAGAATGCCCCCAAGAGAAGCCAGTGATAAACCAAAAAACGAATAGATGTGTAAAAGAATGCGGAGAAGATGAGGAGAGAAATAAAGATTTTCGTTGTATAAAAACAAAAAAGACAAAGCAAGCAAATAATAAAACAAAAAAAAACACACAAAAAATATGTAAAGAAAAAAACAAAGAGTTAAACCCAAAAACGAACAGATGCGTAAACCCTTGTGAAAAAGGAAAAGTAAGAAATGATAAATTTAATTGTATAGTAAAAAAATAGAACAATTACAACAAATCCTTACTATAAATGGCAATTTAAATTTTGTATTTTTAACGGTCGTTATGAATATATGAATAATGGATTGTGGTAGGGATTGAATCATTCATATAATGGTAATCAATGTCTGTATTCAACTCTGGAAACGGGCCTTCTCCATGAAGTACAAACAATAATCTACAATTAATAAGAGCTATCGTCCATGCGAACGCACATAACCATAAAATCGTCGTGAAAGTACACATAATTTATAATTTTATTGCTATTAATAAAATTATACACCTAGATTCAATTTTTAATTTACATTAATCCTTCCAATTTCATAGAACGAATCAACCTTGTTACACCGATTCCACCACCTGATCTTTTAACAAAGTCAAACTTACAAAATTCATCCATTTCAGCCATCGTCCTTTCTTCGCCAAAAAGTTCATACATTTTATCTTTATAAGCACCGCCCATAATAGTCTTAAACCGGTCTAACATAATTTCAGTATCTGTTTCTCTTTCAGCACTACCAATTGTCTCTTGTCCGCTTAATATTATGTCGATTTTATTAGCCGTTTCTTTAGTAGCATCATCATTCCTTTTCATATTCCAGAAAGGACTAGTAAATTCAGGAAAATCGGTCAAAAAGAAAGAAGGAGTTTTTTCTTCATAAAGTTTATTTTCATGATCGTTATCAAGCTCTTTTGTTTCATATTCTTTTGCTACATCTAAATAAGTGCCTTGTACGAACTTTGAAGGATCATATCCTAGATGAATAAGTAATTCTTTTTCCATTTCAATTAAATCATCCATGCCACCTTTCATTTCAAACTCAAACATAGGAAAAATTAGACTGTGTCTTCCGGGAACAGGGTTAGGTTCATTGCGATAACTTGTACTTACGCAGAAATAACCAGGAACATCAGGATTCTTCAAAAGTTCATATTCAAGCCACATTTGACCTGTCTGTGGGAGAGGCCACACTTCATTCACATAATTAAATGTGGAAACTGTAAAAGGATCTTCACATGCTGCTAGAATACTCAAACGATTTTGAGTATGAACTTCTAAATAACCTTTTTGAATGAAAAAGTCACGAAGTTTCACAATGACTGCAGAAAATTCACAACTCTTAATTATGAGAGGACTCTCGTAAGGCTTGTCGTAAGTAGTGCTATTACTGTTAGCGAGAGAAGAAGATGCTTCAATGTCGAGCATTTTATATAACACAATATTTTTTCTAAATCTTTGTAAGAAAAATTAAAAATTCTATTTTAATTGTATTTTTACTTTGTTATTTACTTGATTTTCACTCGAAAAATAATATAATACGCACTTGGTTTTCGAGTAATTCGCATACATTTTGTCAATTTTGACTTTTGAAAATATTTTTAGACTAGGCAAATAAACATTATATGCGTAACCGAATTTATGTTGTTGACAATCAAACAAAATAACATCATATTCATTCAAAAATATGTTAGGATTTGTCTTAACCATATGAATAATATTGCAAGAATTCTGGACTTTTTTAATATTTTTTGTTTGTTGATTAATGTAACTAGTCATTGAACCGCAATGTTCGAGAAAAGATATAGCATCATTAGATAATTCGTCCATAAAACCATAGTAATATTGAACGCATAACTGATTATAAATGTCTACAACACGTCGAATCGGACTAGTTATGTGTGTATACATGTCAAGACCCATTGCTATGTGACTTAAATTTTCACACACATTAACGTAGTCGCAATTAATAGTTTTGAAATTTTTCAACATGTTGTATTCTTCATTTGTAATATTATCTTTTGGTATGACGCATAAATCTTCCTTTAATGATGATGATCGAAACATTCCGATATTCTTATATTTCAATAATCCAGCAAAAAAAGTATTAGTGTGTATCATCCAGTATGATACCAACGAATGACTATCTTGAATGGTATTATCTAATCTATTTGTAATATCTAATAATTTCGTGTAATGGGAGTTTTTCAATAGTCTATTTTCTTCATATACAAAATTCTTTTTCACATTTATACAAGCATTTCCGTAAATTGTTTTGTCAGAAATAATCGTGCCATTATTGTCTATAGTGACATCTAGAAACATAGAAATGTTGTCTTGTTTTTGTTTCAATGTAAATATCTGGTCTGTAAGAACTGCTGGCAATAATAACCTTCGTTTGTCAGGCATATAAATAGTAGAAACGCGTGTAGTCAGATCATTCCAAAAACATAAATATTCTAACCATGCTGCGACATTCGCAATATAAATAGATACTACTGTTTCGCCTTTGTCATTTGTAGTGATAGAAAAAGCATCATCAAAATCGGTACTACCTTCTGGATCTATTGCGAATACGTAAAACGACCGCCTATCTTGAATAGAGTATTTCGATGTATTTATAAATCGTTCAAACAAATCGTCATTTACAACCTTTTGTTTTACTATATTATTAGCTTTTTGATTGAAATTTGTTAATGAAACATTCAAATTATGACAATGTAATTGGTATTCGTATATATTTTCTGGCAAATCAACATCCCCTATTGTATCTATTAATTTGCCAACAGGGTGTTTGTCAATCCATTCAGAAAATGTAAACAGTACGTATTTATTTTTTTGTAATTTTTCAAAACCCATTTTCTTAATTTCATATGGAACAATAAAAATAGGTAAGGTTTTATCATCAGGAATGCATCTATAATAATATTTATTCTTATGCTTGCCAAAAGTTTTATTCCCTTCTAATACAAGAATGCCAGGAACAGCTTGTTTTGTTTTCAATGGCGAATCTATTATAATTAACTCTTTGTTTTCAGAGAACGAAAAAATGTCGTTATGGAATAATTTGTTTGCAATCGGTGAAAACCCGGATAAATCTACTTCGTTATCTTGATTATCACAGACTTTCCATTCACTATAATCACGATTATTAATCTTGATTATATATTCCATGTCTATTATACTCACACAAAATGTTTATATTGTTTATTATATTTTTAAAATCTGATTCCACGACACCATACGCTGATGTGCCAAAGGTTTCAATATAAAATGTTGTGTTTGTGAGTAGTCAGTTATTAATAATCCATCAGAATGATGCTTGAATACGCGATTATAGAATAGTTTCTTTGCGTTTTCATATGCTTCGTCTACATTAGTTCCTTTCTTATACATATCATATACCATGCATCTGTCAAAATCATACGCCGCCAATAGATCAGCCTCACGTACAATGTGGTAAGCTGTTTGAAACTCTCCCATATCAGGAAAACCATTTAATTTTACTTTTGAATAAGACATAGTATTCATAATTTGTTTTATGGCATCAATATCATTTGAATCAAAAGACGTATTTATAGCGTTTTCAATATTTTGAATACCTTCATCAACATCCATATATTTTTTATCACACATATCATGTAAAACTGCCGATGTGTAAATGATATGGTCTTGATCTTTCAAATAAGGATGATAAATGGGATTCAAACTATTGCGGATAGATTGAGCGTTATGAAGAACATTCATGCTATGCGATAATCCATGGGATTCGTCTATATCATATTTTATTGTAGTTTGAAGGACATAATTAAACAACAAATTAAAAATATTCATTAGAGTAATAAATGAAATAAACTTAAATACATTTTGTTATAAATTATAGAAATGCCTCCGAAATATTATAAAAAGAAAGCATATGGAAATTCAAAAATTAATAGTGCGAATATAGGCACGGCAAAATACCTATTAATTGTAGAATCTCCATCAAAGTGTTCTAAAATTGAGACATATCTAGGGAGAGATTATTGTTGTATTGCGTCGAAAGGACATATACGCTGTTTAAAAGGGTTGAAATCGATAGACACAAAGACTAATTTTCATCCGACATTTGAGTTTATAGAAGAAAAGAAAGGGCACGTAGAAGAAATGAAAAAGATTATAACGAAGTTCTCGAAAGAAAATATACTATTAGCAACCGATGATGATAGAGAAGGTGAGGCAATCGCATGGCATATATGTGAAGTATTCGATTTATGTATTAACACAACAAAAAGAATTATCTTCCATGAAGTTACAAAACCAGCGTTGATAAAAGCAATAAACGAGCCTGTATTATTGAATATGCGATTAATAAAAGCCCAACATGCCCGCCAGGTTCTCGACGTTATTGTAGGATACAAGGTATCTCCTTTTCTATGGAAGTATTTGTATAATAATAAAGATAATTCTTTATCAGCAGGTAGATGTCAAACCCCCGCATTAAGACTTGTATATGAGAACGAACAAATGAAATCAAAAAATAAAGAAAAAGACGTATCATTCAAAACAACCGGGCATTTTTTTACGGCAAATAAAAAGTTTCAATTGAATAAGGACTACAAGGATGAAAACGAACTACAATCTTTCCTGAATGATTCAAAAACCTTTCATCATACGTTAGATATAGGAAAGGAACGTCCAGGTTCTCGAAGTCCACCGAGGCCATTTCATACGTCTAGGTTGCTTCAGACAGCAAGTAATTCAATGAACGCATCGCCAAAAGAAACAATGGATTTATGTCAACAGTTGTATCAGAATGGATACATTACATATATGCGTACGGAAAGCAATCAGTATTCAAAGCCATTCTTAGAAAATATTGGTAAATATATTGAAGAAAATTATGGAAAAGGTTCTCTAACACCTGATTTAAAAAAACTAGAAAATAAGAATGAATCAAATCCTCATGAGGCGATACGAGTAACACAGATAAGTGTCAAGAATATAAGTGCGGACAATAGCCGAATGGCTACGTTATATCGTATAATATGGAAAAATACTATCGAGAGCTGCATGTCAGATTATATATTCAAAGGATATTCTATAAACATTGCAGCACCAAAAGAAAACAAATATACATATACATTGGAGATTCCGGTTCAATTAGGTTGGAAAAAAGTGGATGCTATGAAAACAACGACGGTTCTCCAAGAAGATCCAGCATCAGAAAAATTATTTTTCGAGTCTCAAAAAGGAAATATTATACCTTACAATAAAATAGAAAGTATTTGTTCGATAGGTTCTCGACATAGTCATTATTCAGAAGCGTCCTTGATAAATAAGTTAGAAGAACTAGGAATTGGTCGTCCGTCTACGTTTGCCTCTATAGTAGAAACTATAAAAGATAGAGGTTACGTTAAAAAAGGTGACATTGTCGGAGAAAAGATAGAAACAAATAAATATACATTGAATCAAGGCAAACTTACGATTAGCAAGGAGGAAAAAGAGTATGGAAATGAGAAAAATAAGTTGACTATTGAAACAATAGGAGTTCTGTCGTTAGAATTTTTATTGGAACATTTCGATGAAATGTTCTCGAATGAATATACCAAGATTATGGAAGATAAACTAGATTCAATAAGCAATGGAGATATAAAAGAGTGGGAAACATTATGTCGAGATTGTTATAATCAAATAAAAGAATTATCTAAGCCTATCAAAAACATATCAAAACAAAGCTATGTCCTGGACGAAACCCATGATTTAGTTTTCGAAAAATATGGTCCAGTAGTTAGAGAAAAAGAAGAAGGCGAGATAAAAAGGTATTACAATGTGAAAAAAGACATTCATATAGATATTTTACATTTAAAAGAAGGGAAATATAAATGGGAAGAAATAATAGAAGAAGACGACTACTGTATTGGAGTTCATGAAGACATAGCGATTTATATAAAAAATGGACGATATGGGTTGTATTTAGAATGGGGAGAAAAGAAGAAAAGTTTGAAAGGAGTTCTCAGTGAAATGAAAAAAATAGATAAACAAGAAGCTCTTGACATTCTTTTGACGGAAGAAACCCCCGAAAAGAATGTATTAAGGAAATTAACAAATACCTTAAGTGTTAGGAAAGGAAAATATGGACCATATGTGTATTATAAGACAGATAAAATGAAGTCTCCAAAGTTCCTGAATATAAAAAAATTCAAGGACAATTATTTCGAATGTGAAGTAGACGAATTAGTGAATTGGTTAATAGATGCCTATGAAATAGAATAAAATATATAATAAATGTATAGAAATGGATAATATATACACTTATTTGAATTATGGTTCGTTTACATGTTTTTACATATTGAGTTTATTGTACGTATTCAGGAAATATACAGAAATTATCGGGTTTTTCATGTTAACTATAGTTCACGCCGCATTTATGGTATTCTCAGGAAAGGGACTTTTATTATCATTACAAGATTATTTTACAAACAGAGACGGTCTGGGTAGTGATAGAGTAAACGGTGGCATGGCTTTATTAATAGGATTATTATTGTCTGGGATGACACTGCAGTTAGTGTCATTAATATTTATAATACTGATGCTTATTACATTGAGAAGTAAATTTATAGAGACAAACGGATCTCCAATAACGCTAAGTAAACGATACCAACGCTACCTAGATGCTTACAAAGATAGATTAATTCCTATATTTTTGATAACATTTACAATAGTAATGTCAATAATATTTTTCCCGGATAACATGAATAAACCATTGAGTAATTTGTTTGCGGGGTTTATGGATGGTGATAGAATTGGGTTCAATATAATTATGGGATTATCAATAATTCTGGTGGTATTGAGTTCACAAGAAGTATATTATTCAAATCAGTTTATAAGACAACGCCGAACATTATTAATAAAATAAAAAATTCGTATAGAAACTATTTGTAATATTCTCAATAAAGAATATTATAAAATGAAATATTATGAGACTAGTTATGAGGATTATTTAAAGTCAAATAACTTATTGAACGCTCACCCGGAATTGACCGACCAGATAGGAAAACTTCCCAGGACGCCACGCAATTTTGAGAATATGATATTATATGGGCCATCGGGCATCGGAAAATATACTCAGTGTTTGAAAATAATCGAAAAATACAGTCCAAGCAATTTGAAATATGATAAAAAAATTACTGCGTCTACTGATAAACAGACGTATGTATATCGGGTGAGCGACATTCATTATGAAATAGATATGTCGTTGTTGGGATGCAACTCAAAAACATTGTGGCACGAGATATTTTTTCAAATAGCAGATGTTGTATCAGTAAAAACTGATAAAATGGGAATTATCGTATGTAAAAATTTCCATACAATAAATAATGAATTATTGGAAGTATTTTATAGCTATATGCATCATTTTAATGATATAAATTCAATTATGATAAAATTTATAATAATGTCAGAACAAATTAGTTTTATCCCGAGTCAAATCATTGACAATTGTTATTTGATGAATATAAAAAGGCCCTCAACAGAAATATACAATGAAATAAACAAATTCAATTATCTAACAGTCGAAACAAATGATTCAAATCAGTACTTAGATAAAGTATCAAAGTGTCACCCAAATAATATAACGAACAAACGTCCGAAAGCGACACCTGTGATGGAATTAAATGTAGAAGGGATTATGAATATGAAAGAAATGAGATGGTTCCCAATGGTAGAAAACGTGGAAGATTTGCCAAAAGATATATTCAACATCGTATGTGATGGTTTAATAGAAGATATGAAAAATCCCGAATTAAAATTCACGTCATTTAGAGATACTTTATATGATATATTGACCTATGATATCAACATATTCGAATGTATCTGGTACATATTATGTGAGTTTATAGGCAATGATAACATACATGATGTCAATGCGAGTGACGTATTAGTTCGGTTGTATCCATTTTTCAAGCAATATAACAATAACTATAGACCAATATATCATTTAGAGAGTATTATGTTCTATATAATAAGCAAATTAGAAAAATAAATGACAAGAAACAAGATCAGTATGCTTGCGGCATGTCGAATATTAGAGATAAACAAGGATGATATCAATATAGATAACGTAAAACGTCAATATAGATTGAAAGCATTATATTACCATCCAGATAAGAACCCATCAATTGACGCAAAGGAGCGATTTCAAGAAGTACTAGAGTCATATGAATTTTTATGTAATAGAATAGATAACAAAACCACGGACGATAAGAGTAATCCAGTTGATTATAAGCACTTTGTAAGTCAATTTTTCAAAAATATTATAGAGGGGGTAAATCAAGAAGAATTGTTGTATTCAGTTTTGAAAAAGACAGTTTTTTTATGCGAAGAGAAGGCATTAGATTCTCTAGAAGGGTTAGAGAAAAACACATTAATAAAATTGTATGAAATATATCAAAAAAACAAGGAATGTTTGCACTTGAAAGAGGATTTCATAGAGAGAGTAAAAGAGTTAATAAATAACAAAATAGAAAAGGACGAGTGTATTATTCTAAAGCCAAATATTGATGATTTATTAAAAGATAATGTATATAAGCTGACCGTCGGCGATCATATTTTTATGGTACCTTTATGGCATAATGAGTTAGTATATGACAATTCAGGAAACGATGTATATGTGAAATGTTCTCCAACATTAGATGATAACATTGAGATTGATTCAAAAAACAATATTTATGTATATATACGCAGCACAATCGATAAAATATGGTGTGATGATGAGTTGTTAATCAATGTAGGTTCTCAACAGTACTTTATAAAGAGAGATGAGTTACATATGAAAACGAATCAACAGTATATATTCAAGGGTAGTGGAATAAGTAAAATAAATTACAATGATATGTATGATGTATCACGACGAGGGGATATAATTATACATTTGAAAATAGATTGAATAAGAGTGTAAGTAAAAATAATGAATTATATATGTAAGTCATTATTATGGTGGAATTAAATGAATAACAACATAACTTTAGTAGATGTATGTTGTGGATTATCATGGGGAGACGAAGGGAAGGGGAAAATCGTATCGCAATTAAGCAAACCCGGTTTTTATGATTTTGTATGTAGATGGGGTGGAGGAAATAATGCGGGTCATACAATATATGTAGATGGAGTGAAATACAAAACGCACTTAATACCATCAGGTGTATTTTTTAATAAAATGTCAATAATTGGACCAGGTTGTGTAATAAACAAGGAAGCTTTCTACAAAGAGATAGAGTATTTAAAAAGTCACGGTTTTGATACATCCCTAGTAAAAGTATCTGAAAAAGCCCATGTTGTGACAGACCAACATATAGAAGAAGACATAAATAAATATAAAAACACACAAGGCAGTACCTCAAAGGGCATAGCCCCTTGTTATCGTGATAAATATGCCAGAATTGGAACTCAAGTTATTGATGTAAAACAAGATTTCGAAGGTTATATTTGGGACAATGTTCTATATGGAAATGTATTATGTGAAGGAGCACAGGGGTTTTGGTTAGACATTGAATATGGAAATTATCCATATGTTACAAGTAGTTCGACGTTGCCATATAGTTCATGTAGTCTAGGGTTTCCACCTCAACTGATACGCAAAGTAATAGGTGCCGCCAAAATTTACGATACACGTTCAGGGATAGACAACGAATTCCCTGAAACCTTGTTAGATGATGAAGAATTAACAAAAATCTGTATAGAAGGAAAAGAGTACGGTACAACTACAGGAAGGAGACGTAAAGTGAATTATATGAACTTAGACAAATTAATTATAGCAGCAAATGTAAGTGGCACAACAGATATAGTCATATCAAAAGTGGATATATTAGAAAAAACTGAAATATTCAAATTACATTATTTGAATAAGTTGCATACATTCAATAATATAGAAGAGATGAAAGATATGATAACTCAAAAATTGAAACTAGAATGTGGAATATTGAAGCACGTAATATATTCAGACAGTCCAGAGACAATATAAAAAATGAAAAAGAGTGTTTTTCATTTTTTTATTTAATTACAGAACAATAACAACTTATTTTATTTTTATGCGGTAGCCTTCTTCTTGACAACCTTCTTCTTAGGGGCAGGTGCTTCCTCAGAATCATCCTCAGGAGGTGGTGCTGCCTTCTTGACGACCTTCTTCTTAGGGGCAGGTGCCGGAGCAGGCTCTGGCTCAGGCTCAGATTCCTCGTCACTGTCATCTACTACTGTATCAGTAGTCTTAGTCTCTGTAACAGGGTCATCGTGGGATACTTCTCCCTGGTCGGCGTCAGGTTGAGTCTCGAGAGTCTCAATCTCTCCCTCAGTCAACATTACATTACATTTTCCAAAGATAGAAACATCAACTGGTGGCTTGACAACGCACTGGTTTAGCTTCCAAATCACGCCCCATGAATTTCCACCAGCAGTCCAAACGCCACCACATTGGATTACGCACGCAACTTGGCTCTTTTTAGGGATCAACTCGATAGGTGTGATATTCTCGTTATCACAAGGAAACAACAACTGTTGCTTGGTATCATAGATCTCCATGCTCTTCCACTCTCCACCATAGTTAGGAACCTTAATGCGAATGTTAGGAGCCTTAGACTTGTCAAGCTTCTTAGTAAGCTTATCACGAGGGTACTTGACGAAGGGATAGAAGCTATCCTTGATTACCTCACGTGAACGCTCCTTGCCAAACCAAGCATCAGTATGCTTGACGGCATCATCAATGATACGCTCTTCAAATTCTAGAAGCTTATCTAGAAAAGCTTCGCTCTGTTTATTGGAATAATCAGCATTGGGAAAGTTCAAAGACATAGTAAACTTTCCGTCAGACTCACCTGTTTTCTCATCAGTATAATCGGAAACGCCCCAGGTCATAAGCAAAGGTGTAGAAAGATGAAGGGAACGACCAGTTTGGTTACTAATAATCGTAATGCCCTTTCCACCGCGATCATTTACACGGGGTTGCATGTAACGCACAGCACTGGGATTCCAATCAGACACACTAAGAACGCGAGAGGCAGACATAATTTATAATAGCTATTGTATTATTACTATCATATAGTAATAATCCTTTAATTCAATTTTATAAACTTACTATTACAAAACACATAAAAAGTAAAAGTTGATAGTTTTCTCACATGTAAACATGGTTAAATTAAATAACAAAAACAATAATAGAAACAAACAATCTAACTATATATCTATATCGTACAATATCATGGAGTTAATTTTTGAGAATACAGTCAAATCAAAAAAGAAGGTATATAAAAAGCGCGTTAACCCACATGCGATTACATATGAAAATTTTGAAAAATTTAACTTAGACTTAAAGACATATAAAATAACAGATTTGAAAGAAGCAGCAAGACAATGTTGCGTTAAGATAACAGGCACTAAACCTACATTAATTGATAGAATTGCTACAAAATATCACAAGATCCGGAAAACTATTATAATACAAAAATTATATCGAGGATGGTTAGTACGTTCTATTTTTAAATCAAAAGGACCTGCGTTAAATAACAGAGGCATATGCAATAATGATACCGATTGTTGTTCTCTAGAACCTCTTGAAGACATTGATTTTTTCGACTTTTATTCGTACAAAGATGTTTCTGGCTTTGTATATGGATTCAATTTAACATCTTTAATTGAAATATATAAACGTAAACGAAATATAAAAAATCCATACAATAGAGATACGTTTAGTAAAGAACAAGTACGAAAAGTAATAAAAATGTATAACGGCAATTTCATCATTAATCCATCATATAGAAATGATAACGAACCATTGAAGATAGCAAATAGTTCTAGCGAGCGCAGAAGATATACACCTACGAGTTTAAGGCAAGCTAGACTCAACCAACAACCCAGGAACACAATGAATACGAATCTGTCTCATCCCCATCGTTCAGCAAATATGTCATATTTACAACGATCATCTAGAATGCTAAGAATGGAATTGAATGATTTACAAACAGACAACGAAAACCCATCAGTCGAACGGAATGCTATAGTATCTAATCTAATAACCAGGATAGATACAGATATTAATCGACATTACAATAATTTATTAGAAAATTTACCATCTGATGTAATCGGCCGATATAATCAACTAATAGATAGACAACGAGACACTACAATAAATGAGAGAACGCGACAATTATTTCTAGAAATAGACAGTCTTGGAAACTACACGAATGAATCTTGGTTCAATCGCCTATCAATAGATGAATATAGACATTTAATAAGGTTTCTTTACGAAATATGGGAAAACCGCGGGTTAACACATCAATTAAAAAGTAAAATATCGCCATTCAAATGGCCTTTCGATCATATATATGAACGTGGTCCGGTAGAGGAGAATATTGAAAATATAAAGAATGATGTTCTAACTGCGTGCGAGCTAATAACATTTACAGGTTCTGATACAGATAGTCGTAAAATAGGGGCGATGCATGTATTAAGTGCGTTGACTCTTGTTTCGCGCGATGCGAGAAACGCTGTGCCTTGGTTATACGAGTCAGTATTTCAAATACGCATGAATAGAATAAATCCTATACCTTATTAAAAATACGAATTACACTCCATAAATATTTTTCAAATCTATATTACAAATATTTAAACGCATCTATCAGGTGTTTAAATATAAACAATAAATTGTTTACTGTTAAATTACTTAAAAAGCTCACCCTTACTAGTATATATAATCAGACATGGTTAGAACTACTAAGACTACCGAGACCCCCGCTAAGCGTACCAAGAAGACTACCAAGGCCGAGGCCGCCCCCGTTGTTGAGGCTGCTCCTGTCGAGGCTGCTCCTACCGAGGCCGCACCTGCTGAGGCTGCTCCCGTTGACAAGGTATCTGAGGTTGCCCTCAAGATGTCCGAGTTCAGCGCTAAGCTTCAGCAGATGAACGGCATGTTTGCCTCCATGAGAAACGACTTCAAGACCCTTGACAAGTTCGTGTCCCGTGAGCTCAAGGCTGCTGCCAAGGCTTCTAGCAAGAAGCGTCGCAACACTGGAAACCGCAAGCCTTCTGGCTTCATCAAGCCCACCCCCATCAGTGAGGAGCTTGCTAAGTTCCTTGGCAAGGAGGTTGGCACTGAGATGGCTAGAACCGCTGTAAGCAAGGAGATCAACGCTTATATCCAGGAGCACAAGCTCCAGGATAAGGCCAATGGTCGCATCATTCATGCTGATGCCAAGCTTTCCAAGCTTCTTAAGCTTTCCAAGGATGATGAGCTTACCTACTTCAATCTTCAGAGATACATGAAGATTCATTTCAGCAAGGCTGCCCCTGCTGTCGCCGCATAAAAAAATAAAAGAAATAAAAAAGAACCATTTTAAAAATATACAAAACAAATTATCAAATGAAAAACATTTTCTAACGAATTAGTCAAACTACATAAATAAATATATTATTTAATAATATATTTATGGAAACCATCAAAGAGGAGATGAATACAGACCCGGGTCATTTAGAGTCACAAGAGAGTAACTCACAAGAATTAGACAATCTAGATAAACGCATACGAACGTATTTTGATAATCATAAAGATATTTGTCTATATATCCTAACGCCATGTTTCGGTGGTCTATGTTATACTAGTTTTGTATCATCATTGATGGCAACTGTTGAAACAATGAAAAAATATGGCATTGAAACACATATTGAATTCTGCAATAACGATAGTCTTGTATCAAGAGCAAGGAATAATTTAATCGCAAGAGCAATGCATAATCCAAAAACTACACATATGCTATTTATTGATAATGATATACAATGGGATCCGGTTGATATATTAAAATTAATCATCACTGACAAGGAATTAGTAGGTGGTGTATATCCTTTGAAAAGATATAACTGGAATAAAATTGCTGCAAAAACTAGCAACGATCAAATGTTAGCAAATAAATGGATAGAACAAAAAAATAATTCTGTTTTCAAAGATACCATCTCTGACGAAGATTTAGTACAATTTAGAGCATTAAATTATAATATCAACTATAAAAATAATAAACTTCATATACAGAATAATCTCGCTGAAGTAAAACATCTAGCAACAGGGTTTATGATGATAAAACGAAACGTTATTGAAAAAATGCAGAAAGGGTTCCCGTATACAAAATACGTAGATGATGTAAATTTCTTGAATGACAATGAAAACAACAGCGCATATGCTCTATTTGATTGTGGTGTTGAAAATAATCATTATTATTCTGAAGATTGGCTATTTTGTGAAAGATGGTCCAATTTGGGAGGAAACATATTTGTTGAAGTTACAATTAACTTAAGTCATACTGGTACCGAACAATATAGGGGGTGTTTTTTATCAACGATTATGTAAAAAATATATTTTACAATATCAATATGCTTTCAGTTACCCAAATATAAATCCTTCTTTTCGCATAATATCTTTTAATTTTATTGAATTTTCATTTTTTTTCTCAATCGACCATACATTATTGTCAAATGTATTATTAATGCTATTATTTACAGCTTTGTATGTTGTTAGTAGCAACGTAAAATCTTTTATGTATTTGGTATATTTGTATAACCATACATAAAATCCTACTATTTTTTTATCAATTTTCTTTTGTTTTTCTCTGTACCCGACATATTGGTTGAACCATTTAAGTGACTCGATAAGCGATGTGTCCATGTTGACATTGTAATCTGTTCCCGAAATAATTAGAATATCGCGAAAGTCTTTTTCATTCATTTTTAATTCGTCAAGTATATTTTTCGTATTATACGAAATAACTGTCTGTTTCATCAAACTAAAACTACGCAATACACAAGGACATCCATATAGAAACATATCCATGTCATCGCTTACACAAGCATCTGCCAACCCATTTTTTACAAAATATACACATAATTCATCTGCTTCTCCAGGTGAATCAAAATAATTTACGCCGTATGCGTCCATTAATTCTTTGACATTCAAAATGTCTTCGTCAGATACGCGAATGAACTGACGCTTAAGAGCATCCATTTCTACCTCAATAGCTTTTCTTTCTACGTGAGTTAGACCAGACATTGTATTTTTCATTTCAATATATTTTGCTTCGGCCAATTTCTTTTTCTCTGTGCGTTGTTTCAATAATTCGCGTTTTTCCGGTGGTGGTTTTCCATCAAATATGAAAATTGGAGTTATATGGTAAGATTTCATGATAGATATAAATAAATACATATTTTCCATTAATGAACCTTCACCTATAAACTGATATAGGTATATGCTAGTGTCAATAACAAACGTTTTGTTCGAAAAATCTTTCAAATGTTTCTTAGATACCGATCGTTTCGTACAATTTTCTCTTATGTATCGATTCAGGTTTTTAATGCCCATTTTTGTTCTTTTTTAATTTAAGATATACATATTATTGTAATTCAATTTTACCGAATAATGAAATAATACAACTCGTAAAAAATAGTTTTTGGTTAAACTAAATTACAAGTAAATATTAAAATTTTATTTTTATTGTTTTATGATGTTTCATATTATTCCGTCTTTCTCAACTCTTCTAGTTCCTTCTCTAGCTTTTCAATTGTTGCGTTCTTATTCTCTAGCTCTTCATTCAAGAACTTGTTTGCGGCAACTAGCTGATGGATGTTCTGGTCGGTCTCATCTGCTTCTTCAATCGGTTTGTGATTAATCTTAAAGTTAAGGTAGGCTGATTTCTTTGTGCCATTGTTTTGGAACACAACTAGATTGCGTCTAGTTGAACCAATTTGATAGCCTGATACCTTCATCGACGTGGTGCCTTTATTAAGTTCATTTCGGAACTCTTTTGCCTCGTCATTATCGTACCAATGTTGAAAATGTACGAAGGCATCGTTAACAAACGTTCCCGTATCAATTTCTCTTTTTACGTAATCAACACGTGAAACCTTTCCCAACATGAGGTTAGATTCAATTATTGTCTCAATGTCCTTAGGATGAACTCTCATAAAAGTGTTTTCACCACATTCAACGGCTAACATGTTTGGAATATTAGATACATACAAACTCTTCCATGCCTCGTCGGGCAGTTCAAGTGGTTCAACACTTCTGGAAATAATAGTTTTGTTTGTATTTTTATGTTGGGTTAGTTCATCAAAATTATTTGCTAGTTTCTTAATAGATAAATGGGTCATTACATCACCATTGGGCCAATGGAATTGAACTTCAGTCATTACATCGACACTGCTGTCTGAATAAAACGACTCATTCATCTGAAGGCAGCAAGTAGTAGATGGTGCCTGACTGACATGGACCATTGCGTAATTAGTAGCAACTTCCTTAGACAGACGAGCATTGTAACGTGGCTTGCTAGTATTAACTACAACGCTCTCATGATCGATGTTTCCAAGTTTCAATACATTTTCACACAGATCAATCACTTTTTCTTTGTTGTTATATTCAAGCGGCAGAGCCGTGATTTTCAATACACCAAAATCAATAGTATTGTTTGTTTGAACTTCCATGTTGGAGGACGTAAAATAAACAACCGACTTATTAGTAGAAGACATGGTGCTGGCAAAAGAGGACATAAATAATAGCTTATATAATGGGTATTATAAGATACTATTGTAAGTAGTTACATATTATATTCAATTTTATAAACTTATATAATACGTTTACGAAGTTTCATTAATTGTACGTCAGTTTCAGGATTTCTACCCTTTATAAACTGTACCAATTTGGCTGGGTTCGTTAATAGTAATATTTCTTTCAAATCCAGATTTTGTGTAAATTTAGCTTCTAACGCATCAGTTCGTTCTGTATATTTACGTGAATTATCGCCTATATCATAATAATCCTGGTCTATTTTTACACGGGAGTCCCTATATGTTTTCCCTTTCAATGTACCAGTTTTGCTTCCTGCTATTTTAGCCTTTGATAAATCTTTTGATATATCGCTATTGCTATCTAATGAAAATGATTCATAAAAATCAGGAAACCCTTTTTTGAATTGTGATGCTAGACAATAATGATGGACTGTTTTCCAACGTTTGCCATCTAACATAAAAGGAGATTCCCATGAATCGTCTAACATTTTTCTCCAATTTTTTTTATGGTTCAATTGAGTAAACTCTACAATTGAGTTGTCGTCAATTGATTCACCAGACCCTTTCCCAGCAATAGGTTTTATATTGGATAAAGAGTGGTACATAAATACGATTTGTTCGTTAAATAGATCATTGTTCAAATAATCTTTGTTATTTGCGTCATCTATGTCATCTTTCAACCCTAACTTGCGCTTCAACTCTTTAAAGTCTTTTATATAATAATACGGTCCAGCGTTCTTTTCCATACATTTTTCTATAATCAAGCGTTTTATCTCATTTGGTAGAGTTGTGAAAGTGAAGTTGAATGATTTTTCGTATGAAATTAATGTATAATGCATACCATTATAACCAGCCACAATATAGTAATCAGGTTCAAAGCCTCCTTTTGTCTCTATCTCGCTATCATTTAACTGTCCGCATTTTAATACCGAATTAACGTCGCCTGATGTATATGCCTCTTCAGACAATAATACTACCTTTACATTTAATAGGCGTTCAAGTGTAGAAATAGCCCATGTATCGGCCCAATAATCATTTGTTATAATAAAGTCCCCAAACTTTTCAATTGTATCTATATTTTTCATATATTCGAACTCTGTCATTAGGCTTTTTGTAACCGCTTTTTCATCTGACAATGTTTTATATTTGTTTGTAAAGTCTTTTGCTTGTTCTAATAACATCTTGGACTCTTCGCGATCTTTTGCGTTCTCATTTCTCTTCTTTAACGAGTTGAGTGTATATTTTATTTTTTTCATTTCACTTTCAATGCGCTTATATTCAGTATAAAAGTTCATATAAAGGTTTCTATATTCCTGGAAGACTTCATCAGATACTTCCTGTGATAACATCATTCGTAGATCGTCGACACTGGTATTTTTTTCGGTATTTTTAAGGGCATCCCGCAATACCGCAAAGAAACAATCACCCTGGCCTTCGTTGTCTATTATCCTATATTTTACATCTTTCATGAAATTTTCTATCCATGTATTTCCATCGTCTTCAGAAAATTCTTCTTGGGCGTCTTCTTCTTCTTCTTCTTCTGGTTCATCTATCCTGTTGTCCTCATCATTATCAACATTCTCAGTGTCGTCTTCAGAATCGCTAGACAAAATATATTTGGATTCTAATATGTCTTTTTCAATAGAACTGGATGGGAATAATATTATATTTCCTTTTTCTAGAGTAACATCTCCATCCTCGTCTAAAATATTTATTAAATTGTCTGAGCTTACCTCGAATATCCCTATTTTTGACTTAATTTTTTTGTCATATACGAGATACAAAGAATAATATACTACCCCTTTTTCTGAAAATGAATAATTACCTTTCCCTAATCCAATTGTAATTTCTGTGTCAAACAATTGAATCTGATAAATAGTGGTAGAATGACCCATATCATCCTTTGAAATATCTCTATTTTCATTGTAGTTTACTTCATCTGGTGAAATGACTGAATTTACCATATATATATTATGAATATAAATATGGTTTTATTTAAGTTTCAATTATTACTTTTTCAAAGCATCCGTTACGTCCATGTATTTGAATACCATTCTTGAAGATATACTTTTATGCTCTTTCGCTTTCAGCCTAGAACATGCGGTAATATTGTCAAGTATATTTTTCCACAGGTTACTTTCAAAATCTACATTATTTTTTATCATTGTCATAAATATAAATATGTTTTCAGTGACTTCCTCTATAAGAGATGTTGTATGTTCTATGTCAACGTTATCCAATACAATCTTTATACGCGATATTATAATTGATGATATTTCTTCTTCTTTTATTAATTTATGTTTGAATAACTCTACAATAAAATTTGTCATAGAACGACGCTTATCATTTGCTTTATTCATGTCACAATAAGCATCATAATCAGTATTGGGATCAACATCTTTTATATTTTCATAACTATTTATGTAATTTTGAATATGGTCGCTAATAGTCTCAACAAATAACGGGTATTGACTAATCATCTCTCTGAAAAGCAAGGCATATATATCGAACCCAATTTTTGTTCGTTTGATGATATCAAATAAAGCATTTACTATTTTTCTATATTCATTATCACTAGTTAAAGTGTCTTCTTCATTGTCACTATCCGTATCATCCTGTAGAGTAGCATTTAATGTGCTGAATAGCATATCACGCTGACTGTCGTAATTTTTCTTTGTTATCTTATTTAAAATAGTTGAAATATCTTCAATGTATTTTTCATTGTCTTGTTTTCTTTCTATTTTAGTTGCCTTGAATGGCTCTTTTTTGGCCCATGCGTTATCATTCGGTGCCCTATTATTTCTATAATTTCGTCTGTTTTTCCTCTTTTCGTCATAGTTGTCATTGGTAGTGACGGGTATAGTTTTTATGTATTCATCGACTTCAATAGATAGTTTATCAATAATAATCATAATTTCCTCAGACATTTCGAACTTATAATTTTGCTGAATTGCGGCATACTCGTCTAAATTATATTGTTTAACACACATATCTACTACTATGTATATTACATATTGTTTATATATTTTTACTCATTTGTTTCGTTAAAACTAATTCGTTCGTTATCTTACTTTACTATCATTATCTAGTATAAGAAGCATGAATGATTTTTTAAACAATGTCGAAAAAAATTTGAAAACTCATCTGAATAATTTATCTCAAAATGACAACCAGAATGTTAAACAAACTAATGGTGACTATAACCCAATAAAAGAAGTTTCAACATTTAGACTACCCATACAATATTTAAAAGCGACTGACATTCATGAACTCCCCGCAAATGTTAAAAATGACTTAGAATTAGTTGAAAACTCAACAAACAAAGATAAAAAATCTATGTACGACTACTTGTTTATGCCTAGCAATGCTTTCGGTAAAAATCTCATACCCCAATGGTCGAACCATTTTACAAATAATACTGACTTTCTGAAAGATACCAATGATATTATCAGCTCATGGTCTGAATTTTCAGAGGATAACGAATATGATAATAATAATAAAATAGAATTTTTAAACGCCTGGAAAATGGTAAAAAAAGACTCGTCGTTCTTGGAAAAATACTCTTTTATTGACTGGGAACCAATAAAGCATTTAAATAAATATCCAGAAATCCTTCAAATATTGACTATATTAAATATATCTTCTCCTGTGCTAAGTCTTTTGTTGCCAATTATGTTTCTAGTTATACCATTTTTCTTGTTAAAATTGCAGAGAGTGCCTATCACGTTTTCAGCTTATATCAAGGTTCTCAAAGACATAGCAAAAAATCATTTTATAGGGAAGACATTATTAAACATGAACTCTTTCTCTTTTGATAAAATATTTTATTTCATCGTTACACTTGGATTATACTGTCTCCAGGTATACCAAAATATGAATGCTTGTGTTAAATTCTATAAGAATGTTAAAAAGATCAATAAGGCGATTCAAGACGTAAAAAGGTTCTCTCTTTACTCCATTCATAACATGGATCAATTTGATAATTTTGCGAATGAAAAAAGTACTTATGCCTCATTCTGTAACGATGTAAACTACAACAAAAACATTTTACACGAATTGGTGACACAGATAGATAATATACAACCGTTTACTAATTCCGTTAAAAATTATATGAATAATGGACTTATGATGAAATGTTTTTATGACTTGTATGATAACCGTGAATACAATGACGCATTAATATTTGCGATGGGCTTTGAAGGATACACTGATACTATTTCTGGAGTTCATAAAAACATCAAAACAAATTTAGTTTCATTTGCGAAATTTACAACTACAGCTAAAACCCAATTCTCCGAACAATGTTATCCACCGTTGATTACTGATGATATGGTAAAAAACTCTGTTAACTTTCATAAAAACATGATTATATCTTCCCCTAACAAATCTGGAAAGACTACTATGTTGAAATCTATCACTATGAATATTATATTCTCACAGCAGGTTGGCTGTGGATTCTTCAATGATGCGATTATCAACCCATATACACATATTCATTCATATTTGAATATACCAGATACATCAGAAAGAGATAGTCTGTTTCAAGCAGAATCGAGACGGTGTAAAGATATTATTGATATCATATGCGAGAATAAAGATAGTACCAGACATTTCTGTATATTTGATGAGTTATATTCAGGAACGAATCCAGAAGAAGCAACAAAAGCAGGATATGTATTCATAGATTACTTGTCGAAATACACAAATGTGGATTTCATTTTAACAACACATTATTTCAAAATATGTAAAAAGTTCAAAGATTCCAATAAAGTAGATAACTATAAAATGGATGTTAAGGTTCTCGAAGACGGAGAATTTATATATAAATACAAACTGCGTAAAGGTATATCAAAATTGAAAGGAGCCATACGTGTTCTCAAAGATTTAAATTATCCAAAAGAAATATTAAATAATCTAGAGTAATTATATTTATAATATATAACTACACTATGGGGAATTGTATCAGCATACAAAAAGATACTAATTGTTACATTTGTAACAAAGAATTGAGTTATAGATACTTAAAATGTGAAAAATGTAATTTAAATTATCATTATAATTGTGCTTATATGAATGATAAAAACGCAAAAAAATGTAAAAAATGTAATCAAAATACACTCAGACCTCTATTGGATAATGAAATTGATCCACTTAGAAGAAATACGATTTAATCAGCATAAAAAACCAAGATACGTTCACTTGGTTCTTTATGATTTGTTACATGAACGTTCTTATTATACATAGGATAATTATGTTTTAATGTAAAATATTTCTGAGTTATAGCATTCATGTCGTTTACTAAATTATAGTGCCCTTTCACATTGGTAGAACCATAACCTGATATAATATAACACAACCTACCGCCTTTCATAAGAACCTTCCTACACAATTTTATAGTACTTTCCCAATATTTTTTTAACCAATCTTCATAATTAGTATAACGAGTAGTGCTTTGATTCTTCCCACTATACAATTCTAATTTGTAGTATGGCGGACTAAAAAATACTAGATCAAAATGATTTGTATATCTCTTTATAAAGGTGGGTTTTGTAAGTAAATCTTCAGAGGGTTCACATAAGATATTCTTCTTTACGTCTGGATAATATTTTTCTATGAACCGGTTTGTTTTCTTACATACACTTGGGATAACGTCCGTGCCAACATATTCAGTTACGTTATTCGTTTCTAAAAATCCATACGCATATGAACTCCAACCCAATGTGGGTGTAAACACCTTTGTTCCTTTTAGCAATTTTTTATTCAATGAGTAAACTAAATAAGGATTCATAATGGATGCCCTGAAATATAATGACGATAGAACACTTCCAAACCGTCTATTTCGTATATAGTGACGAGAACTTGGACTCAATATTTTATAATCGATCACCTTATTATTAAATAAATCATCTAATACATCAAAATATGTCGGTACATTTTCTATACCTGATTTTGTATCTTTCAATATTCCATCGATATGCATATTTCGTATGACATTCTTTATCTTTGATTCATTGTTGTTATTGATTGCGTTTATTTCCATCGGAACCACGCTGCTTCCGAAATGGATATCTGTGTCATTTACAAGCAGTGATAGCTTATAAAAACGTTTTAAATATTCGTTTCTATTGTATACCGTTTCTAATAATAAAACAAGGTCCTCATTCGAAATATTTTTCTTAGTTTGATATTCGATTAAAGGAACCGTGTTTTTCGGTGTTTTTACAGTGAAATCTTCTTTCAATAGCTGCTTGTTTTTATTTTTTCTATTGAATTTTTTTAAAAAGACATCTAAATCAGTGTATAGTTCCATATAGAATACCATTATATTTAATATACATTCAAATGCCGAAAATTTGAAAAAAAAAGTCGATGAAAAATTTCATTTTGGACATTTTTAAAAATGTCCAATTTTGGAATATGCAAAAGGTTTTTTTTCGAGAAAATACGAAAAAACGAGTTTGCTCGTAAATGCTGTAAATATTATAATTAAAATTATAGTATGTTACGATAAGTATTTTTTCAATGAAATGAATTAGGAACTTTTTATTTAGCATATTATTGTATAAATGCTAACAAAAAAAGTTCCAAAAAGTTCCAGTGAATATTTTTGTAAATGTTGTAACTATACTACGAGTAGAGAAAGTCAATATATTCGTCATTTAACAACAGCAAAACATAAAAATGCTAATAATGCTAATATACTTAGCAATGAAGAATATATTTGTAATTGTGGAAAAAAATATAAGCATATATCGAGTTACAGTAGACATAAAAAGAAATGTAACGTCGAAGAAAAAAGTTCCAATATAATAAAATCAAAAGAAAATTTGGATACAAACACTACAGTAAATGCTGAGATGATGATGAAACTATTAACTCAAAATCAAGAGTTATTGATGGCAAATCAAGAGTTCAAAGGTCTAATTTTAGAGCAACAAAATGAAAATCAAAAGCAACAAAATGAGAATATGAAATTACAGAGTAAAATACTAGAGACTGAAAGCAAATTATTGGAAGTAGTAAAAGAAGGAAAAAATATAACAAACAATACAAACTGTAATAACAAGTTCAATCTCAATTTATTTTTGAACGAGCAGTGTAAGAACGCAATGAATATATCTGAATTTATAGACAATATGGTACTTACTGTAGATGATTTGAAGAATACCGGCAAATTAGGTTATATAAATGGAATATCGAAAATATTTGCGGACAAGTTGAAAGAGTTAAACGAGAATGACAGACCGATGCATTGTACTGATTTGAAGCGCGAAACATTATATATTAAACAGAATAATGAATGGGGGAAAGAGAGCTCGGATAAATCAAATTTTAAGACAGCTATAGAACTAGTAGCAAATAAAAATTTAAATAATTTACATACGTGGAAAGAGGCAAACCCAAATCACGCAGTGATGGATTCAAAAGAGGATAAAGAGTTTGTAGAAATAATGACAAACTCATTAGGAGGAATGGGTACAGACCGCGAAAAAAATAAGGATAAAATAATAAAAAATGTGCTGAAAGAAGTGATTGTTGAAAAATAATAAGAAACAAAATATCTTATTATTTTTGTGTCAATATGATGGAAAAGAGTATTTATTTACTTGCTTACAGCAATAAACCCATCGTCCTCATCCTGAGATCTAGGTTGTTTGTGGTGCCCTGTGGGTGGCTTAGGTTTCTGTTTGTATACAGTCTCACACATCAATTCACCCCCCTTAACTCCAGTAACATTAAGAGCTTTAAACTCATGGGGACCATCGATCGACTTGCCTAGATCAAATTGGACGTACTCTCCCTGCATAAGGTACTTGTACTGTGAGTTAGTAACCTTGATCGCCGAGAAATGGGTAAAAATATCCTTTTCCTTGAATTCGCCATCACATACGGTAATAAACCCGTAACCGGCCTTATTGTTGAACCACTTTACGCGGCCAAGGACTTCCTTAGTGTGAACTTCAGTAACATCGTCAGTAGAACTCATGGTATAACTGTTTATGCTATACTATTTAGAGTGTTTAGCTTTTATATTGTTTAGTTTTTTATTTACTATAATATATATAGAATGAGTGTTTTCAAGACAAATTCAAAGATGGCAATGGCTTTGTCCCTTTTAGGGGTAATTGTAGGTTCGTTTGTTGTATCTGATATGTTAAGTGGTATGGGATTAAAGGAGGGAATGGAGAACGAGGAGAAAGACATGGAGAAAGAATTAGAGGCTGCTATGGAAAAGGCTGATGTGGAAGAAAACATGGAGAACAAAAAGGAATGTATGGGATGTGACAAAAAGGAATGTATGGGATGTGACAAAAAGGGATGTATGGGATGTGGCAAAGAGGGCATGGAGAACAAGGAAAGCAATGATAAAAAAGTAGAGAAAATGATAGAACCTACTGTTGCTAGTTCTACTTTGAATATTTCTACCTTTTAATTAGTGCATATAGGATAATATTATGATAGAGTCATAATATTAAGCTTAATTGGGATATATACAATATTTTCGTAACCAGATATTGATGAGGTTGCGTTGGACGTAACAACTTTGTGGATCTCGCGCTTTAGCTTATTTTTCTTTATGATTATATCTCTATTTTTCCAATAGTACTGATTGGCTCTAACACGATTGCTCTGTTTCTGAGCTTCGGTTAGAACTCTCTTTGGGTAGGTGCGTTTCATTATTATTGTAATAGTCTGTTCTATATCTAGAAATATATTCGCACCAAAAATCATTCAATTTTATGTTATTTTTACAAAAAAATGTCTTTTAATGCGTTATATTCTGGATGGACGTCATATTTGATATAATAACAATAACCTAAGAACATAGTGATTTCTTCGCCTATCAGGTGTCTAAGAGTGTCTATGTGTTCTATTTTTTTATATTCGCGTATAGACTGGTTTCTATGATATTCTATATGATTCGTGTCATAATTATCGTTTTTCACTGTATTCGGCAATGTGTCCCATGGCAACTCTTTCATAAGCATATATAAATAAACATATCCAAGTGAAATAAGATCGTCACGTCTGGAAGAGGTGTCTCCACAATGAATATTATAACTAACATATTTCGGAGTTCCAATAATCGTATCCGATATTTCATTTTCAATATGGATTCCATCTTCTTGTATATAAAAGACCGAGAACCCAAAATCTATCAAATAAATATTTCCGTCTTTTATCATGAAATTATCAGGTTTTACGTCTCTATGTATAACCATGTTCGTATGAATGTTCTCGAACATCCCGATCAACCTGACGAATATTTTATTTAATTTATCTTTTGTAAAGGTTTCGTTACAAAGATATTCAGTAAGAGTACAGTCATAATGTGGTATTATTAAACAAGTATAATCGTTATGTATGCCGTACCAATGTACGAGTGGGATACTCCTGCATCCATGGTCGTATAAATATTTTAATATATGCGATTCATTTTTCAGTAATTTGAACGGCGAATTAATGTTTTCACATTTTATAGCAACTAATTTGTTGGTCTTTTTATGAGAACCTTTATAAACAGAACCGAACATTCCTTCACCAATTTTAGATAATAGTTTGTATTTATTAACATATACTTGTTGTGCCATATGCCTAGTTAATAGAATAAAATGTCCTTATATTATAATAAATATGAATATTTTTATAAAAAGTGTAGACCAGGTTCTCGACCTAACAAGTAAACATTTTCAAAAAGTATCAGTATTTTTTTATACATTATATTTTGGCGTTTTAAGTGGGTTACTATTTTTCAATATAGACTATCTGAACGCATTCAAACTATTAATTCATAGTTTTATATGTATATTTTTATTAGTACGTTTTCACCCATTTAGAGAACATTTTGTAAATGTATATGACGCACGCATAATATTTGCTAGTGCGATTATTCTCCTAATAAATACAGGAATTATTGAATATATAAATTTAAAGATGATAGTGTACGACATTATTGCGTTTGATCCCAACACAATAAACAATGATATTCTATATTAAAAAATACAAAGCCATTTTATTTCTAATAAATAGAATGACCGAACATGTGGATATAAACGAATTATTTGAAAACGCTAAGAGCGATCCTAGTTTATTTTCAACAATAGACATACGGAACTTGTTAGATAGTATAGAAAACGAAAGAAATGATTATCTGGAAGACAAAACAATGACTAGCGTACATGAAGATATTTTGGAAGTTCTCGACGAACAACAGATACAAGACGAAGACAAAGACAAATTTTTCAAAAAGTTAATGGATTATAGATATGTGGAAGAAATAAATGAACTTCATACAGGGAAATATGTAAGATGGATAAGAAAAACAAATAATAAACTGACAAACGGGGGGATTATAATGGATGTAAAGTTTATGGATACAGGGACACAAATATTATGTAGAAATGCTTGTAATAAATTCATCCAAATAAAGTTCGATGAATGTATTATATTTCAAAAGTTGTCAGTAGAAGAGCAGCTTATTCTTTTGGCATATGAGAATGCTTAGAATCAGTATTTTTTCCGAGTAATTCGGTTGAAATTAGATCTACGTCGGCGTGTTTTATCTATTATTTCAGTGACAATAAAAAATTCTTTCACGTGAAACATAATTTTCTGTGCTATCAATATATCTCTTTCTTGTTTTTCAAGGGAATTATTTTCATCACGAACCGCGTTTTTATGTGAAAAAAAATAATGAAGAAATTGTCTAATATCATCAGAACCGCGTATATCTTTATGTAAACCAGAGAGACAAAACCGGTCGATGATCTGTTTTGTCGAGAGAACATGTGAGAAGGATCTGGGTTGAATATAATATACACGGTCGGTTTTCATCTCAGAAAACTGTGAGTTGTCAATAAAACAAATTTCTGTATTCCTAGGCAACATGGTACAACTAATAAAATCCTTCGGTGTTTTATCGTGCGTTGTACGGAAAGGTTCAATTCGTTTGTTATTAATTTTGAATGCATAAATAATTTTATCAAATAAATCCGTTGTTATATTTAATTTATAATTAAAATAGTTTGTTATCAGTGTTACCCAGCCGGTAGAACATTGATTGTTTGTGTATATATACAATCCGTCACACAGACCATCTTGTTTTTTTTTATAAACCAATTCTAATATATAAATAATGCCATATCGTATAAATTCTGGGTATAAATCAAGAAGTTTGTTGAAATCAACTGGATAGTATTTGTTACTCCTATCTTGTAACGCATTCCATAAAATATGTAAATCAGAAAAGGAACCTAACGTTTCATCTAAATCAAATACAACTGCTCTAGGATATTTACGTTTTTTCTTCTTGAGACTAGCACCTTTATATATTTTTATCAAGTTTTTTTCACTTTTGTTTTTTGTCATTCATTAACTAGTTATATATAATAATTAGTTAATTACAAATTCTAATAAATTACTTCCCTGTAGAACCAAACCCACCTTCATTGCGCGAAGTTGTAGACAAGTCTTCTTCATTAACAATAACTACATATACCGGACACAGTGATGGATGACTGATCTGTAAAAGACGATTATGCTTTTCAACAAGATAGTTATCAGTAGGATCACTGTTGGATTTAAGCCATTTGAAAGCACCTTTAATATTGCCTCTATATCCGGCGTCAATAATGCCAGTATGATTGGCAAGAATAAGAGGAGTCTTAGACATGCTAGACCGTGGAAATAAGAAAAAGGGTGAAGTCTTCAGTTTGCCATTGGAAATGTTATAACACATCATTTCGGTTTTTATTTGAAAGTCAATCATTTCTGTCTGAAACGGCTTTGTAAAAGTCTTGTTTGTAGGGACAAGTATATCAAATCCTGAATCTGGATAAGCATCATCAAATAACTTTGAATTATGAATCTGGACTCTATTTTTATATTCTTCTGTCAGGTCAGAATCTAACACATGTAATTTCAATATGGAAAATGTATTAAACGCAGTCGAGCAGTGAGAAATTTCTTTCCTATATCTTGTATCAAATGTATCAACCATTATTATTATTATCTGGGTATCTTTATACCTTTACGCGTGCTGCTTTTTATATTCCTTCCAAGATAGTGTCTTGCCAGATTCAGGTGCGGGTGTGCTATCCGCATATTCCTTATCTAAATTGTCAGAACGTTTGGTAGCACTGTCTACATACAATTCTTTAAGAATTTTTCCAACCATGACGGAACCTTCATGTTGGTCTACTTTGTCGTCTTCAATAAGTTTCAATACTGTCAAAAGTTTAGTCATTATAGTAAGGTCTAGCTCTTTTTTCAGCATCTTATTAAAAAGTTCGGTATAACTATTAAATAGAAACGGACATTCTTCAATACATTTTGACCGGAATGCTGGCGAGTTTTTATCCTGCAATTCAAGGTTCATCAATGTATCTATTTTTCGAATGTCATCTCGAATAAGGGTGCTATGTTTCAAGCGGCGAATTTGAGGAGTATTGTCTTCACACTCAGACTCATTAATTAAACGTTGTAGTTGGATTCTTTCGTTAGAATTCAAGTTAGCCATCTCTTATAATAAGAACCGGTTTATTTATGTAATTTTGAACGAAAGAAATTTATTTCTATAAATATCTAGCAAATATGTATAATGTTTAATAAATATAGAATTGTGATAGCCACTATTCTAGTATTTATACTACTAGGATCCCTAACATGTGCTGTAGAATATAAGCCAAGTGCTGAAACCGGACTAGCCGAAACTGCTAAATCGGTGGAACAATTTGGTGTAATGAACGACTCTTACATAATAGGCAAAGACAAAGAAGAATGTAGAAAAATATATGGTTTCGACGGCGTTTTCTGTACTCCCGATAGTGCCGCACAAACCAATGATGTTTTTGGAAAAGTAGAAGGGAAGAAGGACTGTGTTGGGGTTGGATTAACTAACAGCAAAGGAAATTTATGTTTGGATGAAGAACAGAAGGATCTGTTAATAACGCGAGGTGGAAATATGAGTAGTGGCCCTGCTGAAATAGGCTCATAATTACAGTATTGAATACTTAAAATGTAACATAACAATCGCTACAGTATCTGACAAACTGTGTTCTATCTGGGTCAATATCAATAAAATCACTTACAAACTGATGAGAACAATGTTTTTTTAGATAATTACGGCAATTATTTAAAGCGTCCAGATATTTTTCTTCATTTGGGTTCAACAATTTATAATATTCTAGTATTGAAGCAATTTCACGAACAATCACAATGTCTTCGGTCATCTACAAATAACTAATAAAAAAAGTTTATATCACTTTTCTTATTACAATAACAATTTACTTATACATACATAGCTAGGAAGCTCTGATTCTGGTTGGTATCGTCCTTAATCAACAGGTCAACATGTTTCTTTTCAACAGTGAATGGAAATGACACTTTCATATCAACATCGTCTTTGAAAAGTTTCTCTCCAGGCTTGACGAGACGGAAAAGATTCAATTTATTGTGAATAATTTCAAGACATCTTTTTAGATTACGAACGCCAGACTCACCCTTGGTGAGGAACTCACTTGAAATAATATATTCGAGAGTTGCGTCTGGAATTATAATGTCACCTTCTTTGAAATTGACTTGCTCGAGAATCTTAGGCAATAGATAATTCCTAGCAATAGTGGTCTTTTCTTTTTGTTCGTAACCCTTTGTCTGAATGCGATACATACGATCTCTCAAGATAGGATTGACTTTTGACTCATCGTTATAACTGAAGATGAATAGACACTTGCTAAGGTCGAAATCAACTTCTGAAAAGTATTTATCGTGGAATTGGTTATTCTGTGTAGTGTCAGTAAGATGCGTCAAGATGCCAATAATTTCTTCCCCCTTAGCTGTATCACTGATCTTATCCAACTCATCGAAATAAATGATAGGATTCATGCTCTTGCTTTCCATGAGAATCTGAGCGATCTTTCCCCATGTGCTACCTTCATACGTATAGGAATGACCTTCTAGAAAGCTACTATCGCCTGTGCCACCAAGGGCGATAAACGCGAATTCTCGACCTAATATCTTACTAATGCCATCTTTAACAAGGGTTGTTTTGCCTGTACCCATAGGTCCCTTAATGGCAATAGCAGTACCCATAGCGGATGGATTTGAAATCCACTGACCCATCATCTGCATAATCTGCATTTTAGCATCATTCAACCCAAATACACAATCATCTAGTGTATTCATCGCATTTTTCATAAAGTCGTGGCATTTATCAACGCCATCGTCCATCTTAACATCAAGGGATCTGTAAATGCCAAATGGGATTTTCATAAAAGCATCTACCCAGTTCTTAATCTTAAAATACTCATTGTCTGCCGGATCCATCGAACGAAGAACGCTCAGTTTCTGTAGTGCGACTGACTTGAACTTCGCAGGCATATTAGTATCCAATAAGCGCAAACGATAAGGTTTGTCTACATTAATATGTTTATTAATTTCCTTTAATTCTCGCATGACTTGAAGTTGTTGCTTGTTCGATAACTTGTGCTTGAAATAATCAACTTCATCAGTCTGTTTCCTTCCACTATTAATTAACTTATGGTAGGTCTTCGCGTTCTTTGAACGGGCTTTCTTGAGGAGGTGCTTAATTGATTTATTACAATCTTTCAATGCTCTTTTCATGACTTTGTTATTAGGCTTATTATTTAATTGTTTCTTCAAATGGTTCTTGGTATCCACCATGTCTAAGTAATCTGTTTCTACATCCTTCAAAACAATTTCATCATCAGATTCACTTTTCTTTCCCTTTTTGTTCTTCTTGTGTTTCTTCTTATCAGACTCCTCCTTTGTCATAGCATTCTTTTCATAATTTTCTTTCATAAACATTGCCTCATCATCGCTATCCACGTCTTGGTCGTCATCAATATACTCCTCTTCTTCGTCTGGACCCCCACCACCAACATTCAACAGTATATTGAATATTCCCTCATCATCTTCTTCAATATCCTCATATTCTTCCTCCTCCTCCTCCTCCTCTTCATCTTCATCCTCTTCACTATCATACTTTTTCTTATTAAATTTTTTCTGTTTCTTATGCGATGTTGATTTCTTAGATGTCTTTTTTGTTTCAGATTTCTTAGTTCTTTTGCTATTTTTCTTGGTCGGTTTATCTTCAATGTCATCCTCCACTGCTCTATCCTTCATGTACTTAGACGGGAATATTTTTGAAATAATCTTTTGAATTTCTTTTTGTGATAGAGAGTCTTCCTCATCCTCATCCTCATCCTCCTCATACTCGTCATCCTCATCTTCATCCTCGTCGGTATCTTCGTCACCAATATCCTCTTCGCTATCCTCCTCATCTGACTCTACTACATAGCGTCGCTTATTTTTTTTGTTGGTTTTTTTAGGAGGTTTATATGATTCGTCAGAGTCAGAATCAACTGTTTCGTAGTCAGAAGAAGAAAGAAGTTCCTCACTCTCGTAGTCACTTTCCTCCTCGGAAGAAGAGTCATCTTTGACATTTCTTCTCTTCGTCTTAGAAGAGGTATGCTTTCTCTGAGAGTCGTTGCGCGCCATAATTACTAATTGTATACGATAATTCTATAAGTATATTTATCAATTATATAATCATTATAATTGTATTCAATTTTATAAAGAGCTATATAACATTATACAAAATTGAATTATGAATATAAAAAATATAGATAATATAATATAGACGTTTAATGACATTACAAACGACAAATATGAAAGTTCATAAACCACCTTCTAGGATTATTGGAGTACAATTCAGCATGTTATCCCCCGAGGAGATTCGCAAGAACTCTGTGGTAGAGATTACGACTCCTGCTACTTACAATAACAATAAACCTGTAACTGGAGGGCTATTTGATCCTAGAATGGGTGTTTTGGAGCCAGGCATGATTTGTCCGACGGATGGTTATACCTACATCGATACGCCCGGTTACTTCGGTCATATTGAACTAGCCAGACCAGTATTTTATATTCAACATATTAAAGATATCATGAAATTATGTAAATGTGTATGTTTCAAGTGTAGTCGTCTCAAACTGAATAAAACACTACATAAACATGCGATGTGTATGAAGGCGGAAGATAGGTGGAATTATGTATTTAAAGAGGCATCGAAAGTCAAGGTATGTGGCGACCAAACCGAAGATGGTTGTGGCGCAAAACAGCCGGACAAGATAAAACTAGAAGGCATGGCAACAATCATTGCTATATGGGAAAATATCAAGGTTGATAACGAAGACAAAAAGGTGAATATGACTATTACTCCCGAGACCGCTTTGAAAATATTCAAACGAATTTCGAATGATGACGTTCAATTTATGGGTTTCAGTCCTACGTGGTCCAGACCGGATTGGATGATATGTCAAGCATTGGCTGTCCCCCCTCCAGCAGTACGACCTTCTGTAAAACATGACGCACAGCAGAGAAGTGAAGATGATTTGACACAAATATATAACAATATTATTAAATATAACCAAGATTTGAAAGAAAAAATAGCGAATAACGCGGCTCCCCATTTGATCGATGGTTTGACTGTAAATCTACAATATTTCATTGCCATGATTGTAAATAATAAGGTGAAAGGCGCTGAGCCATTGGCACAGCGTTCTGGTCGTCCTTTGAATTGTATTATGGGACGTTTGAATAGCAAGAGTGGTCGTATTAGAGGCAACTTGATGGGAAAGAGAGTCGATTTTAGTGCTCGTTCTGTAATCACAGGCGATCCCAATTTATCAATCCGTCAATTGGGTGTCCCAATGAAAATTGCCAAGAATATCACTAAGCCAATCAAGGTAAACGACCGCAATCGTGATTTCCTAATGAAAATGATTCAAAATGGACCTGATGTATATCCAGGTGCCAAGATATTAGAGCGTAGGAACGGAGAAAACATTTCATTGAGATATGTTGATCGAAATTCTATTCGCCTGGATAATGGAGATATCGTCCATCGTCACATGATGGACGGCGATGCTGTGTTGTTTAATAGACAGCCTAGTCTTCATAGAATGTCTATGATGTGTCATATTGTAAAGATCATGAAAAAAGGTGATACATTCAGAATGAATGTTGGCTGCACGAAGCCATATAATGCTGATTTCGATGGAGACGAAATGAATATGCATATGCCACAGAATGTATTGGCAGAAACAGAATTAAGACATTTGGCTGCGATTCCATATCAATTAATTAGTCCGGCTTCCAATGCGCCGATCATTGGTATTTTCCAAGATTCGTTATTAGCTAGTTATCGAATCACAAGGCCAAATATTACATTTACACCAAGAGACGCTATGAATTTGTTGATGATGTACCCTGAGGTAAACGAGGAGGCTCTCAATGATTCAATCAAAAATGGAAAAATATCAACATTCGATGTATTGTCACAAATATTGCCTCCTGTAACAATGAAGTACAAAACAAAACTATTTGAAGACAATGAGGATGCATCAACATCAAACAATGTATTTGAAGTGAGAAACGGAAAATTTATCCGAGGTCAAATTGAAAAATCGGTACTTGGTGCTGGGACAAAAGGAATGATCCACCGAATTAATAACGATTATGGAAACAAGCAGGCTTCCGACTTTATCGACCATCTTCAAAACATTGTAACCGAATACATGAAAGGAAGTTCTTTTAGTGTTGGAATTAGCGATTTGATTGCGAATCGAAAAACACAAGATAGTATTATCGAGGCAATTACTACACAGAAGCAGGAAGTTCAAACACTTATCGACAGAGTTCATTTGGGTACATTTGAGAATAACACTTCAAACACAAACAACGTAGAGTTTGAAACGAATGTAAATAATATTTTGAATGAGGCCACTAATCAAGCTGGCAAGATTGGACGCAAATCGCTAAGTAAGACAAACCGTTTCCTAATGATTGTTAACTCCGGATCAAAAGGCACCTTAATCAACATTTCCCAGATGATTTCATGCCTAGGACAGACAAATGTTGACGGGAAGCGCATTCCGTATGGATTCAATGATAGAACTCTTCCTCATTTCAATAAATTTGATGATACGCCTGGTGCTCGTGGATTTATTGAAAATTCCTATATTTCAGGACTAACCGCACCAGAGTTGTTCTTCCATGCTATGGGTGGTCGTATCGGTCTTATTGATACTGCTGTCAAAACATCACAGACTGGTTATATTCAAAGGAGACTTATCAAAGGTCTAGAAGATTTGAAGGTAGAGTATGATATGACTGTAAGAAACAATATGGGCAAGATTATTCAATTTGAATATGGAGATGATGGTTTTGATTCTACCCGCATTGAAAACCAAACTATTCCCCTTGTTGGCATGACAGATGAAGACATATATCTTCATTACGATATCGTTGGAATGAACGACCAAAAATCAGAAATGATTAATGTATATACAAAGGGAACAGCTACCCGCATGAGGAAGCAAACTGCTAAGGCAAAGGAGAGATCTCACTCGTTAATCGAGATGATGATTAAAGAGAGGAAGAATTTGATTGAAAATGTATTTAAATTTACAAATGAAAATGGGGTAAAAATCCCAGTATCCTTTCAGCATATCATTACGAATATTCAACAGCAACTAAGCCTGAATGCGAATTCTGTAGTAGATATCACACCATATGAAGCATTTGAGATGATCGATGAATGCTATAATAAGTTGAATAGAATTTCATTAGTAAAACCAAATAAGTTGTTCCAAATTGTATTTTACTATTATTTGACTCCCAAGAGTTTGTTGGTCCAGAAGCGTTTCCATAAGAAAGCTCTTACTATGTTGCTAGAGACAGTTATCTTGAAATATAAACAGGCAATCGTACATCCGGGTGAAATGGTAGGTGTAGTAGCAGGTCAATCTATTGGTGAGCCAACTACGCAGTTAACTTTGAATACATTCCATTTATCAGGCGTAGCATCAAAGTCTAACGTAACACGTGGTGTTCCTCGCATTGAAGAGATATTGCGTCTTACCAAGAACCCAAAGAATCCTTCACTAACAGTATTCTTGAAGCCTGAAGACGAAACTCATCAAGACAAAGCAACCCATTACGCCAAGATGATAGAGTATACGAAAATGGTTGACGTTGTGAAATCCGTTCAAATCTGCTTTGACCCTAATGATAAAGCTACTAATATCATTGATGACGAACTATTAATGGAGCAGTATTATGAGTTTGAGAGCATGATGAAAGAATGTTTAGAGATGGATGCGGATGAAGACGAATTTGGTTCCACCAAATGGATTATTCGCATGGAGTTCAACGCAGAAGCAATGTTAGATAAGAATATCACAATGGATGATGTAAACTACGCAATAAAAAACAGCGAGTTCGGAAATGATATGAAATGTGTTTACTCGGACTTCAATGCGGACAATCTAGTATTTAGAATCCGTCTGAATAGTAGTGTATTTGGTAAATCTGGCAAAAAAGTAAAAGGTGTTCCAGAGGCATTAGATCAGTCAGATCACATCCATTTCTTGCGAGAATATCAGGACAAAATAATGAATAATATTGTATTAAGAGGATTGTCTGGAATCACCAATGTGATGCCTCGCAAACTTCAAAACATGGTAGTAAAAGATGAGAGCACCTACTCTAACAAAGATACATGGATTTTGGATACAACCGGAACCAACTTAATGTCTTGTTTAGCAATGGATTTCATTGACTTTACTCGCACAATTAGCAACGACATTAAAGAAGTATATTCTGTATTAGGAATTGAAGCTGCCCGTGAAATCATTTACAATGAGTTTGTTGACGTAATGGAATTTAGTGGTGTATATATTAATTATCACCATCTGAGTCTCCTATGTGATCGCATGACATCAAATCGGGACATGGTCTCCATATTTAGGTCAGGCATTTTGAATGACAATATTGGTCCGATTTCTAAGTCAACTTTTGAAGTCCATACTGAAGTATTGCTTAATGCGTCAAGACATGCGGAATTCGATCATATGAGAGGTGTGTCTGCTAGTGTAATGATGGGACAGACCGGAACATTTGGCACAGGTTCATTCCAGGTGTTGCTAGACATGGAAAAAATGAATTCGATTGACAATGAAGAAACAAGCACAAAGAATAACAACGAAGAAATAAACAAGATGTTTGGTTCATTGGAAGATAGTGGTGCTTCGTGCTCTAAGAGAAATGTTGAGATTGTAAATAACGTCGCATCAATCAAGCAAGAGAATGTGAATAATTGCGATGATGATGAATACGATGCTGGATTTTAAAAAAATGAAATATATGTATAATGCTACAACAAAACAAACAATATATTTTTTATGATAAAAAATAATGTAAACAATATATTACCTATACAATAATACCATGTCAACATTTGGTTCAAGGAGCAATTCGATTGATTCAATAAGCAATGAATTTAGATTGTCTGATGAAATGATTGGAATAGATGCTTCACATAATAAAACTATGATTATGAGTTGCAAAATCAAAATGAATAGCAAACGAGAAAGAGAGTTAAGTATCGAAAAACCCAAAATATCAAGTTCTCCAACTCCCGAAAAATTTTTACAAAGAATGTCACAACAATATGGAGAATATATAATAAAAATAAAACATATAAAGAAATGAGCCATTAATATAATGACCTTAGGGTCATCATCCGAGCTTAGCTCAGTTGGTAGAGCGCTTGACTGTAGTGGTTAAAACAAATATCGAGTTGTCACTGGTTCGATTCCAGTAGTTCGGAAATACTATTTATAATAGTAACCAATTCATATATTGGTTATTATTTTTTGAAGAAAACATTGTTTATCCAGTAATCGTTATTTTATCGTCAGGAACAAAGTTTATCGTACTTGGTTCAGCAATGTCATATGTTACGTAGTTAGCTTCCTTTACGATACCTGATTTATCGTCTGTTTTAAAATAATGTTCTAGATCTTGTTGTGAAAGCATTATTTCATTTTTATGAATGGCTGTATCCATTCCAATAATATTGGAAAAATTATCGTCATTCAATAGAACTACACGTACGCGGTTATTGCGTATCAATTCATCGGCAAGACGAATAAAGTATTTCACACTATTATCTTCTTGGGTCAAATCATTCATATTTGATAAATACAAGCGTTCTTTATCATCAACGCTACATATATTTGTATTTTGTCGAATAATCGACAATGACTCTTCGTCATCTACAAAAACTACGTGTTTATTTATTATTAACGACTGAAGTAGGAATACTATTTCTGTAAAGGTATTTATCATGTTAGTATTGTCGCCGTTACCAGTCATCATAACGCGATATTTATCAAGATGATCGACTAATTTCAATTTATCTTCTATATTTTCGCGCTGATTTAATGCTTTTCTCGTCCAGTTACGAAAACATTTATATGATATATCTTCTATTTGTAAATTCTCTATTGAGGATTGCCTTTCATCGTCCACATCTTGGGTGTTTGTTACTAATAATCTATCTACTTCTTTGTATCTATCAAATTCAAAATCATCCTGATAATTGTTATCAATCAACAAGGTTTTTATATTGATATTGTATTCTCGCATGATGTTACGATAATTTCTCATATCACTTTCATCAAACATTAACCATTCATTTACACGATCTATACTAATTGCCGGTTCAACTTTTATAAACTGATTAGTTTGAGTTATAATGCCAACTACATTATCTTCTACAATAACATTAAACATTGGTTTACATGATGCCTTGGTTTCACTGTCGTGTAGCATATCAATAAAGAAAGTCATTGTATCAAAATAATTGCTCCATTCTACCATATCAATTATAATTTCGGATTTATTTGGGACAGGTGGGGAAGGGAAACACGGCAAATAGATTTCATTATCATAATATTGAATCAAGAAACCTATACACTTGTTTCTATAGTTGACTACTTGCTTATTAATAGCATACTTGTCAGGATAGTCTTTTATCACACTATTAACAACATCCATCATATTTATGGAAGATATGTTTGCTGTGTATTCGTAATTGACTTGGTCTACTGTTTTTGTTCTACATTTTGTATTTATTTCGGTTAGAGCATTATACAGAGAAGGTATTTTTTTATTTCACTAATATCTGCGGTGGGTTTAATATTAAATGTTTTATCTTTGAAGAACGAAATTCTATAAATCGGCTGGTAATTATTATCATATTTAATGACAAAAAGTGAGGGTTTAGTCTCATCAAATAATTGAGAAGAATACGCATTACTAGGACATAATACATCTACCTTCTCAACAATGCCGTCGTCACTGTATCCAAAATCAAAAATAACGAGATTAAGTCCATCTTTGAATAATGCACTATTTTTATTACATACTATGTCCCATAGGTAAACGTGATCGATCCAAGAGTCTTCATTTTTCAGGTATGCTTTAAAGTTATTAAAAGACGCTACAGTCTCTTTAACAAAACGTTCATAGTCATCTCTATATTCCTTTGGGATACTATTCTCGTCTTTCAATTTCATGAATAATTTGCTTTGCTTATATTGTGATATGACGGTTGGTGGAATCTTTTCAAATACCATATTTTTAGGTCTGAATATGCTTACAAGTGAACCATTTTGATATTTCACATATTCATCTATTTTCAATGAGTCAATTAGAATGTCTATAAATTCATCTACGCTAAGTGTATTTTTATTATACATAATAGAATATGCGCTCGCAAGACAGCTTACAAATGAACGCATTGACGAACCTTCAACGCCCTTACGTAACCATACACTACTCCTCATATTTGTTTTTATCAAAGAACGGTTTGTTTTATCAATAGCCTTTGCGTAATCAATTTCAAATAATTTTTGAACGGGTCTTTGTAAAAACCCGAAACGGTTATTCGATAACATAAGTGTTTCCATAGCCAAAACATAATTGCTAGATTTGTCGTCAACAACTTTGGTTTTCGTTTCTTCATTCGTTTCGTCTACTGTCGTAACATTGTTGCCATCTTTATCATATTCGTCATTTGTCTCTCTATCTACTTTTTTGCCGTCTTTATCGGTAAATACACGGACTTCGTTACCGTTGTTATCAATTTTGACTTCAAACATATCACCTGTATCACTATCTAAACCGGTTAAATCGCCAAACTTGGCATCGCAATGTTCTCTACGTTTTCCCTGATCCTTTGACTTTACTCCCATTTGTGCTCTAAAACAGCAGGGAACACAGTTTGTGGGATGAACTTTTGTGTCTAAGAAACCCGGCATAAACATATTGTATTTGCCTTCAATGCCATCAAGACGGTTATCTTCTTTTGTAGTTCCATCAGTCTTCACACCAAACGCATGTATGTCTCTACTTTTCTTATCGTCTTTATCATCTTGGTCGTCGAAATCATTTTCGTCAGTTTTGTATGGTTCTGCGATATTTTTTTTGAAATTCCAATATCTAGGGCATATAAACCAATGTTGTTTTTCTTTTTTTGATCCATATCGCAAGGCATATTTATAAGGCGGTTTTACAATTTTATCGGTTCCTTTGTTTTGTTCGACTTCTTCTTTATAATTCTTATCAATATTTTGTTTTTCACTTTCGGTTAAAATCACAGGTTGCCTATTTACGTTGGCCGGACAAATTCTTGAAAAAGCACGATATGGTTTGTCATCTTTTACCAAAAACAAATCACCGTCTCGCTCTTTTAAACGATTCAAGAAAAAAGTGGATGGTTTTTCAACTTTATCTGTTTTTTTAGAAACTCCGCTCTTTGGGCGAGACATGCCACCTTGAATATTTGTATCATCATCATCATCATCATCATCATCATCATCATCGATAGACTCTTCATCATCGTCGTCTATAAAATAGGCGTCTTCATCCTCATCATCACTATCTTCATCAACATCAATTACCTTCGGATTATATCCGAGTGGTTTCAATGCTTCTTTTTCTACAACATTCATAACTACGTTTTTTGTAATGTCTTTTTCAATATCTTCAAACGTACACAATGAGTTCAACTCATTTTTTTCATTATCGTCAAGCTTGAAATGGTAGAGAAAAAACGCACTCGAGAAAATATGTACTAGGTCTAAAAATTGTCGATTGTGTATATTCGTTATATTAATCGAAAGTTTGTTTTCGAGTTTATATTTTATAATTTCACCAGGGAAACCAGAATTTTCGATATATTTATTGCCTACTTTAACATAGTTAGATGAAAATTCTATATAAGCAAGTTCTGCTTCTTCTTGAGTCATTTGTTTATTTCTTATCAAACTATCAATAACATCTTTCACATTCTGTTCTTTCTGATATACGTCATGTATAAATGCGTGTAACGATTCCATATGTCTGTAATTATCAACGCGTTTATAACGGACAACATTAGTTTTCTTCTTAAACAAATCTTTATGAGTATCAAATACATAAGACCCACATACAAACTCTGTTTTATTTGATGGTCCATTTTCAGTATTTATTCTAGAAGAGTAATCTATATTATTGTAACGAACATTTTCTAGATGTAGTCCTTGATAATAGTTAAAATAAATGCCAGTCTTGCTAAGATACTTATTAAGTTTTTCTAAGAACGAATTAATTACTGGTGTAAAAATGTCTGTATCAATTGATTCTAATTTCTCTGGTTGGTCTAACTCAATTACAACGCGAAGGTCTCCATTGTTCTTCATTTCTATAAACAATGGTTCCTTTGAAGTATTTGACTTTATATAAAACGCGATTTCTTTTGATTTCCCATATTGTTTGGCAAAATTAGATGACTTGAATCGTTCAATAACTGGTATTTTGGTGCCCTTTGTTGTTTGTTTTTCATAGAATATACGATATAATGAATCTTGTTGGAACCCTGGATTATACTTTATCATCAATATTTCGTCATCGCAATGAATATTTTTAAAAATCACTTCCAATGGCAAGGTAGAAAAAAACTTATCCAATATAATATCAATTTTCTTTACACCGAAATAATCGTAGTCTAACTTGCTTTTATGTTTGTAGTATATTTCATGTATTCCACGGATAGATCCGTTTTTTTGATTGAATTTATTCATCTGTTTGTCTTTGAAATCATCTATAAGTAGTTGTCTTTTATCATCCAACGTTTGACTATTATATACGTCAATGTTACTCAAATGAGGATAATATTGTCTTGTAAACTCTTCAAACAATTCGGAGGAGAACCCAGGATTATTAATAAACCCCGCGTACATGTTATCTGCCATACAACAATAAATTATGTTCTCTTCCGGTTCTCCGTAGTTCAATAATAAAGAGTTTTCTAGTAAGAGCAATGGGTTTGCACTAGATTTGGTATACAGTTTGTTTTCGATAATCATGTCAAACGGTGATGCTGAATGATAATGATCGTATTTTTTAGCAAACTGAAAACCAATGGGTCTTTTTGTAAGACGACTCTGTTTTTTATCGAAATGTTTCAATAGATCGTTATACGAATACTCTGGTTTGTCATATAACAGTATTTGCGATTCACTTTCGTCAAAGCTCCAATGAATGGCTAGTTGTTCTAATTTTTCTCTAGTTAAAGGTTCGGTATTTTGTTTGGTTATTTCTTCGTAGAAATGACGCAATGATATATTTGAACGGAAATTTCCGTATAGATACAGCTCTTGGAAACAAGTTTTATTTATATCCAGCGCTTTGGCTATCTTTTGTTTAATAGATTCTACTGTATCGTCCTTGTATATAAAGTCATCTACAACTATGCTATTGATACTTTGAAAATCTTCTTTGATTTCATTAATTTGGTGTTGTGTATCTTTCAATTCCTCTATCAATACTGAAGTATCGTCATTATCATTTTGGGATTGGTTGCTAAAATGCGAAGAATTTTTATCATAAGACCCAAATACTATTTCTTTATCAATAATCTCAGTGAAACGGTCTTTTTTTCCACTAACAATGCGGACTTTATAGATAGTAGGTCTATCCAATAATTGATTATTTTGTTCCATATATACAATGGTCTTATAAATTTACATGATTTATATTATTTAACTTAATTTACTTATAGAGTTATTCTAAATATTTGTAAAATAAAATATAACATTGTAATGCAAATGAAAATAGCATTGTTAATAGGAATAAATTACAACAATTTAGATGAAAGCATTAAATTAAATGGGTGTATTAGCGACTCTTATAAAATAAAGCATTTATTAATAAGTCAATATTCGTTTGAAGAACAAAATATTATTATGATGAATGACGAAGTTGACGAGGAGAGTTTATTGCCTACGCGTACAAATTTATTAAGAGAACTTCATAATATCAAACATGCGTCACAAGATACAGAAGTATGGATATATTATAGCGGTCATGGGTCTTTTATAAAAGACATGAATGGTGATGAAGAAAGTTCATATGACAGCATAATTATGCCGTTAGATTATAGAATACGAGGCTACATATTAGACGATCAGTTATATAAAATCATTAATCAATACATATGCAAAACAATAATTATTTTCGATAGCTGTCATAGCGGGACAATATGTGATCTCCCGTGGAAATATCAATGTATTACAAATAATAATTTTGACATAAAACAACTATCTACTATCGAAATGAAGAATAAAAATATAACATTGTTAAGTAGCAGTCTAGATTCTCAAACAAGCATGGAAATTTATTTCAAGAAATACAACTTGGGAATAGGCATATTTACTAATGCGTTTTTGTTAGCCCTTACGAACAATAATTTCAATGGACCAATAACAAAGATATATAACGACGTGTGTAGTTATTTACGAGACAAAAATTTCAAACAAATACCTATTTTATCATCTTCATCACGCATATCAGATTATAGTTTTACAGTGAATAAATAATGTTCTGTAATAACAAATACAAAACATTATAATCTAAAAGGTTTATTTAAAAAATACTGTTAGGCCTAGAAGCTTTTTTCTCTTCTTCGGTGGCAGCAAAACGAGTGGTAGCACCACCACGCACCCACCCATCCATAGCAGACTCCTCAACAGTGAAAGAGGTATCATTCACACGTTTTTCCATTTCGGCATCAGCAGGTTGAAGGGAATACTCGGAAAAAGATTTATCCATGACAGTGGAAACACTTTTCTTTTCGGTGACAGGCTCACCGTGAAGGAGCTGAGACTCCAGATTGGGATCACAGCTGCCGCGACCAAGGTAAGGGACAGTGGCAAAAGGGCGTTGAAAGAGTTGGACTTTCTCAGCGGGGTTACCTTGAGTAGCTTTGATAACTAATTTTGATTCTGCGTCAATAACCGCACCGGAAACGCCATTTCCGTGTGAAATTCCACTAAAATTCATAGTGGGTTGAGAAGTAGCGAAATCCACGTGCTGGTTGGATGTATTGCCACTAAAATAACTAGAAAGGGTATAATTTGCAAAGCGGGTATTATGAATGTTTTGTTGGGATTGGTCGGTAGAATCCGATCCAATACGATCGGTATTATGGAACATATATGAGCTCACGTTTGACATACTTATATTATAAAGAGAGAAGGATTTTTCATAAATAAAAATAGTTTATTCTTATTTATAATGATTTGTTCTAAAGCGTTTAATAATTATTATAACGAGGAAGATTTCTAGCACATGCGAAAGAATTGCCTTCCTTGCAAGAAACCATGCTTCCATAACAAAAATCACTAAACGCTTTCTGATCGTTCGGCACAGTTGTGCTTGGATTAGAATGAAACGGTCTTAGAGATTGTTCGAATACATATTGTTCTCCTAAATCTTTGAATAGTTTATCAGCAATATCCGGTTGATCTGGGTTAGCCTCTACCACTAATTTTTTAGCGTTGTCTAAAATAGATTCGTTAGTATTTTTATTGAAAGCAGGAGGAGCGGGTTTTTTGTCAGGATTGTCGCCATAGTCAGTCATTAAAACATTGCTAAAAGGATTGCTCGGGTTAGGTTCGTCAAATACGCCTTCTGTCAATTCCCCGGTCTCATCTGCCGCAAATTTATCTATGGGATTATCGAAACCTTCTTTTACAGAGTCTGATAATAATTTACGATTGGATTCTTTCATCTGTTCTTTGGTATGATAATGGTGAAGCAAAAATACAGATCCTAATGTAACTAAACCAACGATTAATGTTCTCATGCTATGTGAAAATAGGAAGCCTATAATGGTTAAAAATATAACTGTTCTTGAAACAGCATTTAATTTCTGATTGTAGCTCATTTCTTCGACAGGAAATAACTCCAGTACATATTTTCCATTAAAAAGAACGTTTGGGTTCTCGGTCCAAAATGGTACAGCAGTCTTTTCAGTAACTGATTCATAATTAGAGAAGCCTTCATTAATGATTTCATTTTTATCTTCATTCACATTGGTGACTATTTCTTCTTCCACATTCTGTTTAGATTTCATAGTATTTTACTTATATATTTTTACTATATATTTCCTTAACATAGTTTCGTTAAACGTTAAGATATACTAAATATTATAACTTTCTACTAATATAATATTCAGACGCGAGATTTCAAACATTTATCATTTATCTCTATAGAATCGCACTTATTCTCGATAGGCACAACTTTCAGAACACACTTAGATTTAATGCCGTGAAGAGGAACTACGCAACCATTTTCCTTTTTTTTTGTTTTCCGATTAAAATGCTTTTTGATGGTATCTAACGTACATCTTGCTCTAAAATGCTCGTATCTTTCTTTTACATCTTTATAAGATAAGCCTGATTTCTTACCCAACATATTGTTAATGTGTTCATGAAGATCGTATATATATTTCGAAAAACTTTCACGCGACTTCATTTTATCCATCGTTAACGGAAGATCTTTAAAATTCTTTTTCAAATTCTCTCTACATTTTCCACAAGGAAGGACATGTCGGAGATTTAATATAAAATTACGATAATTTCTCTTATCTTTTATAGTAGGATTAACTGGATAATTGAAACTAATGCTATGTAGCGAGTGCCACATACTTGGTCCCCATATAGAAGTCATTATTCCATCATTGCTACTGTAATCTTTATTAGAGAACACCTTTCTTTTTATTTTGTGAGTTTTATTATGTTTCATTATGGAGTTTCAGTTATAAAATAAAGACAAATTAATTATTACTAAATAAAAATAACATTTAGTAAAGTCTCGTTTCAATGACTATAAAAGTATGTTGTAATATATATAATGCCTCGTTTTTTAGATGTTGCTAGTCGTGCTGCCCGTCCATATTACAATTATATTGTACTTGCCATTGTAATAACTATTTTCGTCATTGTTGGTAGATTTGCTTATAATTACTTACGCAAGAAAAATCAAAATCAATTCAAAGATGTTGCGAACGCCAATAGACAAAACAAAGAAGTGCTTGTATATTTCTTCCATGTAGATTGGTGTCCTCACTGCAAGACCGCTAAACCCGAATGGAATATGTTTTCTAGAAAAATGGATGGAAAAGAAGTGAATGGATACAAGTTGAAATGTGTAGATGTCAATTGTACGGACGAAACTAGTGAGGTTACTCATTTTATTGAAGATTTTAGCATTGAATCATATCCTACTATTAAGATGGTAAAAGACAATAACAAGATTGAGTTTGATTCAAAAGTAAAGGCTGATTTGTTAGAACAATTTGCTACTACTATGTTGAACGAATAATTATTTTTTATTGATAACTTGCTTCAATAATAATATATCCTCTTCTAATGCCTCAATTTTCTTGTTTTGACATTTTATCATTTGTTCTGACCGCCCATATTTCAAGTCTATTATATTCTGTTCCAGGCGTTCACTTTTTTTTTCCAATTTCATAAGTTGTATTTCTATCTCGCACATTTGTCTAGTTATTTTTTCAAATTTCAATGTAATATGTTTATCCATGTAGTTGGTGAACTCTTTTTCAGTTTCAAATATTTCATTTGAAACTGATGCAAACGGAAAAAAATTATATTTGTTATCCATAGCTGTTAATTTATAAATATAATATTATTTCTAATAATTTTGCCAAACAATTTATTGCTTGCTATTCTTTCACTATATCATCAACTATTTCTGGTTTTTCTGAATATTTTGTACGCACTATATTAACCCCGTTTTCTATCATAGCTAAACGTTCAGATAAAATACATATAGGACTATAAATATCATTCGCATCATTTTTGTCTACGTATATACAGAATTCATGACGAATAACATGATTATTATTTTTTGGATTGTCTACCCTATGAATGTACGTCTTTATCATAATGCTAGTCAAATAATCAAATAAAGAAGAATCGTCGTTAATGCTAGTATCAGTCTCAATATTTCTATCACAATATATGCCGAGTATTTCATCTGGATTAGCTCCTTGCTGTAAACAATAACTTATTGGGTAGTTGTTTATTACACAGCCATCACTATAACACTTTCCATTTGAAATAAGTGGCTTGAACATCAACGGAAATGCTGAGCTACAGTAAATGACATCAAGGACTTTCCAATCAGGATGTGTTAGGTACGATATATCAACCATTTCAAATGAGTTTATTTCTGTAGAGAAACAGTGAAATTCTATTTTTGAATATTCATACAACTCTTTCATTGTAATATCTAATGACAAGTTGCGTCCTAACAACAATGGTGACAAAGTTTTATGTATAGTATCTTGATCGTAAATTCCTCTATTTGTCATTGATGCTAACAATAATTTTATATCAACCGGGAATACTTGTTGCCAAGGTCTATTAATAAGATAATTATCTAATTCTTCCCATGTATATTTTAATTGTATCAACAATAACAATATTGTGCCAACAGATGTTCCATATAGTGAGATCAAGTCTTCTGTCCTCCAAAGCCCTTGTTTATGTGCTTCTTTTATAATTCCATAAAATGTAAATCCATATACTCCGCCACCCGAACAAACCAAATGTTTTATTTTATTTCCAGATACATCCATATGATATATACAAAATAGTTTGAAATTCTTATGTTTTTTCTATTTATAATTATATTATACTTTATACATGTCATATTTCTTATATAATGAGGACAATGAAGAGCCAGATACAGTAGACATAGATGAATTATACGAAAAACAACATAGGCGCGATATGAAACAATTATCCGTTTATAATAAGCTATTAAACCGCATTCATAAACGGATTAAACATATTTCACGCGTAAAAAGAAATGAAACCTATATGTTTTATAATGTTCCTGAATACATATTTGGTGAATCTGTATACGACAATAAAGACTGTACTGGTTATTTAGTCGCAAAACTAGAAGAGAACGGATTCCTTGTTAAATATATACACCCAAATACGTTATTTATTTCTTGGAATAATTGGGTTCCATCATATGTACGAGATGAAATACGAAAAAAAACAGGCATAAATTTAGATAATACAGGCAATGTAATTGAAAAGAAAAGTAACAAAGAAGAAATGGTGGATGAAGATGATATTAACGCAGGGTTATTCAACGACACTAATAATGTTTTAGAAAAACCTAAGAAGCAATATAACGACATATCAGAATATAAACCAACAGGACGTTTGGTTTATAATCCAGAAATTTTACAGAAAATAGAGAAAAAAGTAGCTTTTAATCCAGACAATAATTAAATTCATTTTTTTTGTTGTTTAACCTTTCTTTTTGTTTGTTTACGTTTTTTGTTTTTTACTTTGTTGGTCTTTTTCTTGGTTTTCCGGTGTTTCTTACCTTTTCCGAAAATAGACTTATTCTTTTCATTTGTAATGATTTTATCCAACGCTTCATTTAATTGTGTTCGGATATATTTTTCAACATTTCGCACCATGATTCTTGTTACTCGTAGACGAATTTCATCACTATTATTTTGTATGACATCTGTTTCTTCAAACGCAAACGCTGACATTGCTTTCATAATCGAGTCATTGCTTTGTAACTTTTCGTCAAGCTTCTGTTGTATTCCTTCGTCACCATAAATATTAAAAAAATAATTATCTATGTCTAACTCCGTTGCATCATCATCATCTTTATTCGATAATATATCATCTATATTATCTATCTTATTTTCGGAAGACAGCGCGGTTAGCAATTTCTTTATGAATCGTTTCCTTTCTGTAAGATTTTCAGAAGGATTATTTATTTTATCTATGGTAGTGACAAGTTGCTCTTTTGAAAATGATTCCATATTATTATCAAAAACCGATTTGTCTTTTTTAAGTTTACTTTTCAATACTTCAGATACAATATCTTCACAATCACCTACTAATGTTTCAAATACGGGTTCTCTAACTCGAATTGGATTAGATTCTCGATTTTCAATTATTTTATCCATATCAAAGAACTTCTCGGGCGTAGCATCATTCTTTTTAACTATATTTTTGAAACCATCTATAACCGACACAATATAATTTTCTATAAATTCCACAACATTGTTCGCATCAAATCCTGAATCTCCGCTACTATCGCCCTTTTTGCTACTATCATCAGCATTATCGGCCTCTTCCTCTTCCTCTTCCTCTTCCTCTTCCTCTTCCTCTTCCTCTTCCTCTTCAGCATCGCCTTCAGCATCGCCTTCAGCAGTAGCATCATCCGCACCTCCACTTCTTAATGGCATACCCTTTGTCATGTCTATGTTAGATAAAGTTGTTCGATACACTAGATCATACAAAAAATACCGAATTGAATCATTTATTCTATCACTTACTTTTGTATGTTCTGGCAATCCGCAACCGCCATTCACGTTAATGTTGGCGATATTCGCGTATTTTTTATTTTTTTTCAAAAATGATATATTTTTCGTACTTTTTTCATTAATAATGTCCTCATATGTTCGAATAATGCTTTTTATGCGTTTCTGATTCTCGTTATTTTTAAGTAAATGTATCATAATTAATTCATCGGTTATATTATTATCAATTCGTACAGACTGAATTGTTTTTCGAATGGTTTCTAAAGGAGTATATTTACTACCATCTATAGCCCTATTTAAGAACTGTTGTTCGATGTAATTAAATAGGCTTTTACTATGTTTGAAACTTACTTTTTTTATTGTATCATTTACTTCCACCTTCTCTTCATCTACTAGATCATATTTATTATTTTCAAAATCATCCGCAATAGATACTAATGTAAATAATATTACTGCATTAACACAAGCATTTGTTAATGGTATTTTCAAAGTGTTTGAGTTAACCGGCAATGTCATATATTTACTTATTCCAAGGTCACTGTTATAATAAGTCTCTAATACATAATTAAATAATATTTCTGACCTATCTCTCTTGCCAGTTAAAGCCTTTTCGAATGAACCGATTTCAGAAGTGTTGGTAACACTATCAGGATTGGTTGTGTTATCATCCACAATCGTATCTATATTTTCACTTGTTTCGTTTAACATCCTATATTAGTTATAATATCCTGATATAAAATTGATATTGACTTTAATTATATTTTATAGACAATATGAATGATATATTGAACGGTTCTAAACCATCCGTTAAAATAACCAATAAAATTTCTGACAATAAAATAGATCGCATGATAGAAGAAGTCAAGGCGGATTATCAAATTTATAATGAAATTATAAAAAGCAATAAGAATGAAACGCTCAGCAAAAAGTCCGACAATAGAAATAATAAAAAAAAAACAAAAAAAAAAAAGCAAGATCTTTCAAAACTTGATAAAGACAAAATGTGGGATACGTTTGAAGTTGACAAGAAGGAATTAACTAGTGATGGGACACATGAAACAGACTCTTCCCAATTGAATTATACTAAAGGCATGGATTCATGTTATGAATGCAACTCACATTTAGTAATAATGGATGACAAATTTCCTACATGCTCGAATAAGGAATGTGGAATAATCTATACAAAAACATTGGATTATTCGCCAGAATGGAGATTTCATTCCGGTGAAGACAAACATTCAAAGGACCCGACCCGATGTGGAAATCCAATTAATCCATTGTTGATTGAATCATCTTTTGGATGCAAAGTATTGTGTAGTAATAAATCTACATATGAAATGAAAAGGATACGAAAATGGACCGAATGGCAGTCGATGCCACATCGCGAAAAAGCATTATATGATGAATTTCAATTTATTACAAGCATGGCTCATAATTCTGGCATTCCAAAGATATTTATAGATGATGCCATTGCGATTCACAAAGATATATCAGAACAGAAGATGTTTAGAGGGATGAATCGTGATGGCATAAAGTCCGCTTCAATCTATATTTCATGTAGATTGAATGGATGTCCTAGAACCGCACATGAAATTGCTGAGATTTTCAAATTAGACAAAACAAGTGCTACGACAGGTTGTTCAATGGCAGTAAATATACTTCACAATATAGAAAGGAACGTAGAACCATCACAGCAGACAGAGCTGGGAGTGACATTGCCTAGTTCATTTATAGAAAGGTATTGTAGTCGGCTGAATATAAATCAAGAGCTCACTTGTTTGGCATTATTTATAGCAAAAAAGGTTGAGTCAAATGACATGATTACAGATAATATTCCCCATGCGATTGCTTCTGGTATAATTTATTTTACATCATATAATTGTAATTTGAATATTACAAAACAAGAGATACGAAATATGTGTGGAGTCAGTGAAGTAACTATAAACAAATGTTTTAAAAAATTAGAAAATTTGAAAACACACCTTATACCTGATGTCATATTACAAAAATACACGGAATAAACGTTATTTAGGAAATAAAAAATAATTTTTTATTTATGTTAGGATAATATATATCAAACTTATGGAAGAATACATTGCCAAAAAAATGGCTGAGGCAAAAATAAAAAATAAGAATAATTCAGCGAATAAAGAGTCTAACAGCAAATTGAAAGAAAAAGAAACAAGGGAAAAGGAACGCAAATTAAAAAAGGAACAAGAACGAAAAGAAACAGAGGAAAAGGAACGCAAACTAAAAAAGGAACAAGAACGAAAAGAAACAGAGGAAAAGGAACG